>Ga0210383_10000120_pt1 | contig 81843 bp, 170 predicted proteins | sample IncBWC14OmetaG_FD_160072 | JGI IMG/M metagenome (GOLD analysis project Ga0210383, IMG submission 160072) | Forest soil microbial communities from Barre Woods Harvard Forest LTER site, Petersham, Massachusetts, United States - Inc-BW-C-14-O ...
CAATATATCATTCACATTGCAATAGACTGTTATGAGTGCCGTCCGGGTGAGTATGTTTGGATGGATGAGGAAAAGGAAACAAACGACAAGGATGCCAAGATCGAAGCCCTTCTTGCTGATCTTGACGATATTTTTGATGAGTTGACCGATTTGTCAACTCCCGGTCATCCGGTTATTCCGTTCATGTTTTTGGGTATCATCAACGGTGATCGCTTGGATTTCCACACCCTCACTCCCGACGAAGGTGAATCCTTTGAAATTGGGGACGAAAACGAGGTTGATTTCTCGGCAGCGAAGGGTCTTCCGGTTTTGAGTGATATTGGACTGTATCACCCCGATGACCAGCCTGTGACTGACGAGGATGATCTTCCTCCTACGTGCGCTGATTATCCTGATTGCGTATGTGGACAGATGGATATTGCTCTTTATGGGGCACCACTCGAAGTGAAGTCTACGGAACGTGCTGACGATAAGCCTGAGGCTGAAAGTTCGACACTCGGTGATATTCTTGACGCTGTGTTGAAGAACAAGAAGTAAGGTGCGGTCCAGACACCATGCCCGACACCTTTCGGGGTGTCGGGTTTTTCCTTTGGAACGTTAGGGAATATCTCCGATAAGTTGGCGCGTCCATCATGACTTGCCTGAGGCTAACGGTAGGGCATTTAAGAACAAAGGATGAACATATGTCGCATCATGTACAATGTCATTTAACAGACGAAAAGAAAGAAGTTCATTATCATTGTTGGCTTCCCGAAGATTATGCAATACCGGGAAAATCAATAGAAGTTAAAATGGATGACGGGGAATGGCACCCATTTATTGTAGAGAATGCTTGGACACGTCTCCCCACTCCTGTTGTACGAGAGCGATCTCAGGATTATAAGAAAACAAGGAAAGCTAGTGACATATAATATATACATACAAACAAATGATGATGCTTTTTTCTGTGTTAAGAAGGATGGAGAGATATTAGATTATTCAGATTATCACGAGGCTGTTGAATATGCTAAGAACATATTCGAAATGTATTTTGGTACTGGTTGGCAACCTCGAAAAGTAACAATTACAATCGAAAAAAAAGATTGGAAAGAAACTAGAAAAAGAGGGTGGAATGACAATAGAAATAAAAGGAATCAAGGATAGTATAAGTCCTGATGAAGTTAGAATAACAACGTTTCAATTGAGGTATCCTCGATTTATTCACGCTGAGTTTATGACGCATCGTGTGTTTTCACGTAATGCGTCTTCTTCGCGTGCGATCCCAATCAAGAAACAGATTGAAGCCATTATTAAAGACCCGGCTATTCCTATGCATTGGGGTAAAAACCAAAAGGGAATGCAAGCTGAGTTTGAATGTAATGAAGCTGTGAGGATTGCCGGATTGGATTTTACCAATCGTGATGCGTGGCTCTATGCCATGGAAAAAGCAATCGAAATTGCTGAAGCATTTGACAGAGCCGGTTATCACAAACAGATTGTGAACCGACTCCTTGAACCATTTTCCCATATTAATGTGCTGTGCACTTCGACTACTTATTCGAATTTTATTGCTTTGCGTAATCACAAAGATGCAATGCATGAAATGCAGGTAATTGGAGCGACGTTCGCCGAATATCTCAAAGAACCCCCACAGCAAGTTTTGGCACAAGGGAAGTGGCATTTACCATATGTTGATACGACGGATGGGGAGTTTGTTAAACAGTCGGTAGCTAGATCGGCTCGCCTTTCATATCTTACATTTGATATGAAGGAATCGACCCTGGATGATGATTTGCTTCTTTATGACAAACTGGTAGGTTCACATCCTATTCATGCATCACCGGCTGAGCATCAAGCAACACCCGACTATAAGTTGCAAAATGGTAATTGGCTCAACCCTAGCAAGCATGGTAACCTTACGGGTTATATCCAGTATCGTAAGTTATTGGTCGGAGAATCTTTATGAAAAAATTTGAATATCTATTACGTTATGTTGAATTGCGTCAACCTGTAACTTCAGTCAAAACTTTGAATGGGTTGGGTCAAGAAGGATGGGAATTAATTGCGATCCTTCACGATATCGGCTATTTTAAAAGGGAACTTGTAGAAAGTTATGAACCTCTTGCGGTTCTGAACGAAGACTACTAACGATAAATAAATTCAATAACTAGTTCTCCCAATATCCTAAGCTAACGTGTAGCGCACGGAGCAATTTTGTGCGTGCATGGTCTATTATTGTCTAAAAAGGAAGAAGAAGAAAATGCTCGTAAAAACTAAAGAGGCTTTATTAAATGATGTTTCTACCGGAACCGTGCCGCAGGCTTTTATCAATTCAGGAAGATATTTTGAAACACTTTTTCAAGAATACGTTTATGTATCCCGGTATTCGAGATTTGTACACGAGTTGGGACGACGAGAATCGTGGAGTGAGACAGTTACAAGGTATTTTGACTTCTATACCACTCATCTTCGCGAAAGATGTGGATATGAATTATCCGCCGTTCTGAGAAATGAATTGGAACAGGCTGTTTTGAACCTTGAGGTTATGCCTTCAATGCGTTGTCTTATGAGTGCAGGACCAGCACTTGTACGTGACGAAATGGCTGGTTTTAATTGTTCCTATGCTACTGTTGATAATCCTAAGGTATTTGCCGACATTCTATATATTTTGATGGTTGGAACTGGTGTCGGTTTTTCGGTTGAGCGTCAATATGTAAATAAGTTACCGGAAGTTCCCGAAGAGTTGTATCCAACTGATACAACCATTGTAATTGCTGATTCCAAGATCGGATGGGCAAAGGGATTAAATGAGTTAATTTCTATTCTGTATACCGGTTGTATCCCCAAGGTGGATTATTCCAGGGTGCGCCCGGCTGGCTCGGTATTAAAGACCTTCGGAGGGCGCGCTTCTGGTCCTGAGCCTCTTAAGCGTTGTTTTGATTATATCGTTTCGACGTTTAAAGAGGCAAAGGGTCGTAAGCTTACGTCTCTTGAATGTCATGATATGGTTTGTATGATAGGAGAATGTGTTGTATCTGGTGGTGTTAGGCGTTCTGCTACTATTTCTTTGTCTAATTTGTCTGATGATCGTATGCGTACAGCTAAGTCGGGTCAATGGTGGAATACAACGCCTTGGCGATCACTTGCAAACAATTCGGCAGTATATAATGATCGAAGACCCTCCATGGACGTGTTCATGTCGGAATGGTTTTCCCTGCATGCCTCCAAGTCAGGAGAAAGAGGCATCTTCTCAAGGTTCGCAGCTAAAAATGTCATCGAACGATCAAACGCTTTTAGAAAAGAATTCTGTGGTGATATCGAAGGTATCCGATATCGAGATGTTGACTTCGAATGGGGGTGCAATCCGTGTTCGGAAATAATTCTTAGACCAAACGAAGTCTGTAATCTAACAGAAATCGTTGTACGTGAAAATGATACTTTAGAGACGTTGCTTCGTAAGGCTCGAATTGCATCGATCCTTGGGACGTTTCAGGCAACTCTAACTCATTATCGTTTTCTTTCCAAGAAATGGCAACATAATGCTGAAGAGGAAAGATTGCTTGGTGTATCTTTGACAGGTATTATGGATAATCCAGTATTGGCGGGTGAAAATGTCGATAAACTTAAGGATTGGCTTACTCAGATGCGAAGGGAAGTTATTAAAACTAATGTTGAGATCGCTAGCGACCTTAATATACCTTCTAGTACTGCAAGTACATGTATCAAACCTAGCGGAACCGTGTCTTCGCTTGTCGATTCTGCTGCTGGAATACACGGTCGTCATTCCCCTTATTATCTTAGGACAATTAGGTCTGATAAGAAAGACCCATGTGCACAAGTCATGATCGATGCTGGTGTTCCTTATGAGGATGATATTATGCGTCCTGATCATAATATGGTATTCACCTTCCCTATGAAGAGCCCCCTAAGTTCTAAGAAGAGAGAGAATGCAACAGCTATTGATCAATTGAACTTCTGGCTTCTATATCAGATGTATTGGTGTGATCATAAGCCTTCTGTTACTATTTCAGTAAGGGATGATGAATGGATGGATGTAGGAGCATGGGTATACGCTCACTTTGAATATATGTCAGGTGTTTCGTTCCTTCCTTATGCTGATCATGTTTATTCCCAGGCTCCTTATCAAGAGATAACGGAGAAGGAATATCATGAGTGGCAAGCAAAGATGCCTCAAAATATTGACTGGTCCACTCTGACTAAATATGAGAGTAACGATTTAACAATTGGGTCACAAAACTTCGCTTGTGTTTCAAAAGAAGGATGTGACCTTTAATTATAGGGGTCACATTATGTCTAAAATAGCTTGGCCACACGATGATAATGAAACGTTGATCAAGTTTTATGGAACGCCAGGAATGGTCAAACTAAGAGACTTTGTTCCTCCGTTCCAAATGATCGATGCTGACACCAAAAAGCCAGTAAAATCGTTTGAAGTGCACCCCAAGTGTTTTAATGCTTTTGCCCAAGTGTTCCAAGAAATATGGGATAAGTGTAATCATGATCAGTCAGTTATTGAAAAGTATCATCTTCATCTTTTTGGTGGTTCTTACAATAAACGTCTTGTTCGTGGTTCCACCTCTCATTGGTCTGTTCATGCTTTTGGTGCTGCCATCGATATTAATCCTGCTGGTGCTCCCATGGCAGTCGATGAGCGACCTACGCAAGAAAATATGCCTGACTTTGCGGTTGAAGCCTTCAAACGAGCGGGAGCAACCTGGGGTGGAGACTTTCAACATCGCAAGGACTGGATGCACTTCCAATTCGTCTATGAAGGGAAACAGACGTTCTTTGAACCTGTAGTAATGCCTGTAAGTAATGTTGTAATTCAATCGAATACTTCAGTATTTTCTAATACTACCAAACATCCTGTAGTTATTAATACTACTCCTATTCCTATAGAATCCCCTAGTATCTTTGACAACCTTCTCGATAAACTTAAGCACATATTGTGAGGCTTGTATGACCATAACCTTTACTGGAAAACACATCACTTGGTTCCTTCCGAAGCCTTATAAGTGGGTTGACAGTAAGGGCTATCAATGGTATGATCGGGGGGCGTTTAATAATGGGGAAGGTCCCAACGCTTCGGGACTGCCTTTCGAGACACCGGGTTTTGCGTTCCATAATGAGAACCATACGCTTGGGGGTTGGTGGCAAATTGATATTCCTGATATTAAAAAAAGGATTATAACCCGACAGACTGACATTGGTCCTCGTAAGCCTGTTATTGATTTAAATGCGATGCTTGCATTTGAATTATTTGGGACTGAAATGAAGGCTGATGCTAATGATAACCATCAATGGACTATAACCTATCTTGGAAAGCAATTGCCTAATAATGTAAAAGAAGGAATAACTGATCTTGATTAATTATCTTCGTAATTCAAATGTGAAAATATCTATTGATCTAAATCCGTTCTATTGGAGATTTCATTTTGATAGGATACTTCCTTCTCAATATGATCCATATTTACGTGTTTGGTGGTGTCAACTTTTGTTCTTAAACTTGTGGATGGTAATAGATAATGGCAAGATCGTTTTGGACCCCCTTGAACAGATTGAAGTCAAAGAGGAAGAGGAAGATCATCCATAAATACTGGATGTGTGATTGGACATTCGAAGGTAAACCAGTAGATTTTGAATCCACAGCCGAGTATTTTGGATTTGTCTACTCGATAACAAACAGACTTACCGGTAAGAAATACATCGGTAAGAAAAAGCTTAAATTTACAAGATCAAGAAAAGTCAAAGATTCTAAGCGTCGGGTTCGTGTTGTAAAGGAATCTGATTGGAAGGAATACTATGGCTCTTCTAAGGAACTTGCCAAAGATATTCATAAGCACGGCAAGGAATGCTTTGATCGGGAAATTCTTCGTTGGTGCAACAGCGCCGGGGAGTGTTCCTATTGGGAACTTTGGTACCAGATGACGAACCATGTCCTTCTGAATCCAGCAAATTTTTACAACAATTACGTCGGCGCTCGGATACATCGCAAGCACCTGATGAAAAAATATCTTGACGAGATTGAAGAGACGTGATATAAGCTTCCTATGGTTGATGAAATTCAAATTTCTACGTGGGTTAAACGTGAAAATGAAAGGAATTCTAGATAATGCCACACCCTCATAAAAATCGCCCTCGAACGGGGCGTCGTAAGATTGGTTCAAAGAAGCGTCGAAAGAAACAGCAACAGAAGAGTATGAAGAGATGATCCCCGGATTGTTCTTTTTTGTCGTGATGGCAGTTATCTTCGGATGGTTTGTTCTTCAAGCCCTCCGAAGTAATATTGTGGTAATTCTAATTGCCTTTGTCGTTGTTTGTTATATGATCAAGGATAATCAGAATTTTGAACCTGTTAACTTTTATTTACGTCAGTTATATAGTCAATAATAATCCTTTTGGTTGTCGATTTACCATGTAAAGTATTCAAAATGTTCTTTGCTGCATAGAGGTAAAGGGTTCCTAATAGATGGAGATCATTTGTATCGTCAGTCATTTGAATCTGAGACTCAATATTGGAGTACAAGTTCTTTAGTTTCTTAAGTTTTTTGGTGTCTTCCACGGCTCCCAATGTATCCTCTCCCTAAATATGAGTAACACTTCATTACTTATCTTAGGGAGAGATTATGACTACATTTACCCCCAGAGTGTGCGACATTTCCCACTATGAATGGATTGATAATGACAATGGATTTGGGAAGGCGCAAGCTGCTGGTCTATGGGGTATTATATCAAAAGCCACTCAGGGAACATCATCAAAAGATCAATATTACTTGTCACGTCGAGTAGCTGCTAAGAAAGCCGGATTGCTTTATGGTTCTTATCACTTCAATGACGGGGAAAATGTACAGAAACAGGTTGATTATTATCTAGCCTATGCTGATCCTCAACCCGATGAATTAGTATGTCTAGACTATGAGGCAAATCCTGCTTCTGATATGTCTATTAATCAAGCAGTAGAATTTCTTCATCGAATAGAAGAGAAGTTAGGTCGTAAAGCAGTTATCTATTCTGGTAACAAACTTAAGGAAACGATTAGTCGCCTTTCTGCTACTGATCAAGCTTATGTTGCTTCGCATCGTCTTTGGCTTGCTCAGTATTCGTATACAGCAACATTGCCTCATGGGTTTAAAAACTGGTGGCTTTGGCAATATACTGGCGATGGTGCTGGTCCGACCCCTCATTGGGTGAACGGAATTACCGCTCCCGGCAACAAAGGACTTGACTTGAACATATTTTCTGGTACACTGGATGAACTGAAAGCAACATGGTCGGGACTACCCACTCAGGTAGCAAATGTACAACCAACGGTAGTGGCACCATCAATTGTTCCTTCAGTACCGGTAGCTAACGTTGTACCAACACCAACAAAGCATTGGTGGGATGTATTCTAAGAGATCGGGGCTAAGCCCGATTGGTGGAGCGCGCTTAGGCTGAGCCTACGCCCCTAGACCCCTCAGAGAAATCTGGGGGGTTTTGACGAACAGAGGGTTGACAACATGAATGTAGCAGTGTATGATGAAGCTTACGAATGCAAGATAGCGTGTATCCCCCTTGTTAAGGTGGTACCTGATCGAATTGAAGAAGCCCAAATGTTCATTAAGGAATTTGGTCGTTTCTGGTTCAAACGTGATGGAAAGAGGATGTACCTTACCTATGTGCCAGGGTGAAAATTTTTTTCACTGAAATACGATTTTTGAAAAAATCGACATAAATAGGCTTAAGAGGGGTTGACAACGCCGTGCAGGTCGTATAGTATATGAACCCTCGAAATTAGGAGTTAACAGTTCAAATGAATTCGGATCGTACATATAGTATTAAATCGTGGTGGCTGAATAGCCCCGTGAATTCATTCGAATTAGATATTTAACTCGACAAGGCGCTTCGGCATCTTGTCTGGTTAAAGGGACAAGATGCCGGGACCAAAAAATCCCCAAATCTTATCCCACCAGTCTCCGAAAGTTTTTTCGGGTCGGACTAAAAAAAGTCTTGACTTTCGTAAAAAAGTTCGATAGGCTGTTGTGATGTTGGGGTGGTCCCGCTCTTTAGGCTTCGTTGCCGGGGGACGAATTGTCTAGTAGGTCGTCTAAAACGCTCTGGTTTCTAGCAGTTCTTTATTATGTTTTTCCGAGAGCTATACGTAGCTTTTCGAAAAGCATGCCTTCTAAAGCATTTCTGGTGATGCACTAGTTTCGTAAGCTAGGGAAAAGGGTCCGAATCCCTTTGGAGGCTCCAATTTCCAAGGGTTATCCATTAAATCGCTCCTATGAGCCTTAGGGCACTTGACATAGGGTAGCTGTTTGTGGCAAGATAATCTCTTCGTCCCTTGGAATCTTTTAACGTGAGGTATGTATTATGATAGAGTTTAGTTTTGTTTCTTTATACATACTTGCCGTTGGTATATGTCTCATGTCTTTTGTTCTAGGTATTGCAGTTGGTATAAAAATAGGATGGAACAATGCCCGTAAGAATGACTGATTTGTTTAATGAAGATGGTAAGCCACGTCGGCTCATTGAAATTGAACGTGAACAGTTAAAATTCTTAGTGAAACGATGTAATGGAAACGTTGCTCAGATTGCTAAGATCATGGGTGTTACTCGTAAACAAGCTTATCGACGTTTGTTTAAGACTGGTTTATATACACCTGAGAAACATCGGGTGCATGATAAAGAAACTGGTCAATGGAAAGCACCTGTTTTATCAGCTAAACAAGTTGGTAAGGTAAATAAGGTTACACCTAAGGTCAAAGAATATCATTGGACCTAATGGGGGATTAGTGCTAACGGGAACACGACGCACTTGCAATGCGTAATCAAGGGTTCGACTCCCTTATCCTCCACCATGATTTTAACATGAAGGTTATATGTTTGGTAAAAATAGTAAAAAACAAGGTGATAAAGGTTTAGGAGCAGCAATAGCGTATTTTACTGAATGTGAATATACAGTTTGTGTTCCTTTGACTGATAGTCAAGATTATGATTTACTTGTTGATACTGGTGAATTCATAAAACGAGTTCAGGTAAGAACAACTTCATATAAAAAACGATCTTTTTATCGTGTTAATCTTCGTGTTATGGGTGGTAATTCAAAAAAGAATTATATTCATAAAACTGGTGATCAATTGATGTATGATTGGTTATTTGTTTTAATTGAAGATGGTACACAATATCTAATACCTAAAGATGAATTAGTTGCTAAAAGTTATCTTACTTTAGGTGCAGATAAAAGTAAATATAAAATACGGGAAGGTTTGATAAGGACAGAGGGTTCTGTCGATGCGCTGTAAACGCATTCCCTAAGGGCGTGGCGTTCAACTCGACCACCTTCCCACCATTTTTCGCTTGACAAAAGTTTGCCTCTATCGTATAGTGACTATTACACCACCTTTGTAACGTGGATACTTCAGTTTGATTCTGAATAGGGGCTCCACTCTAAATTAGGAGAATATATCATGACATTTAGAACGAATATTGTTTTGACGAAAGATACAAAATCTGAAGATATTGAAAATCAAATGAAAAAAGACTATATTGCTCGACCTCTTAGAGAGGTCGGAGAAGAAGTTCGTCCATTAACAAATTCTAAAACTGATGTAATTTATCAAACATTCAAATGTTCAAATTGTGGTTATATTCAAATAGTTGATGTACCAAACACATTTTTTGGTACTGGTGAATGTGAAAAATGTAATCATGTAACAAATATGAATGTAGAGGGATGTAATTGTGTCCTTATTCGTGGACCTAAACCTCTTGTATTAACAGAATAATGACTGGACGTGGCGGTCCTAAAAACGCTACGATATATAATGCCCATGTAGCTCAGTGATAGAGCGTCCGCCTGAAGAGCGGAGCGTCGGTGGTTTGATTCCATCCTAGGGCACCAATATGCGGGTATGATGTAATGGTAGCCTTGTCGGTTTCAAAAACCGATGTCGAAAGACGTGGGGGTTCGAGTCCCTCTACCCGTACCATTTATGCGGTTCTCTAAGTACGAGATTGAATTAGGGTGATCCCTTTGCCGCGCCAGTTTATGGGAAGTACTTTCTTCGTGTGGTCGATCCATCACGCAATGTATCAACCTATTTCGCATGTCATCATATCCTTGATTGACTTTGTGACACGCTTCCCATACCTTTTAGGAGAGAGTGATGTTACCAGATGGTTTAATGAATATAGATACTTCAGAGTATAATGGTAATATTGTCATAGAAATGATGATGAGTTTTTATTGGGGAGAAAATTTTCGAAATACACATACTAATTTAAATCGAATTGGTTGGACAGAAATTCCGCTGAATATAATGTTTCCTCAAACATATAATGTTCGGGATTATCGACATTACGTTAATCGGTTTTTTTATAAGGATGTGTGATGTTTAGTAATGAAGATAGAGACTATAAAAATCCTCAGATGTTGACTTCTACTCCACATACAGTTGGAGCGAAATGTTTAGAAATTGATGTGATGAAGTCGTATAATATAAGTTTTCCTCCTATACAAAATATATGGGGAGGATTTTATCAAACTGTGTCTGTGATAAGATATCTTCGTCAGTTTTTTGATGAATAGGTGTGAGCCGGTGGCGGTGCAGGAAACTCCAAATCTCCATTGCCGAGGGTTCGACTCCCTACACACCTGCCAGTTTATTCCCCCGTAGCTCAGTTGGTAGAGCGAAATGCTGTTAACATTAGGGTCGGACGTTCGAGTCGTTCCGGGGGAGCCATTTTTATAGGACATTTTATGGAGTATATACCTTATGTGGTTAGAATTATGATCAAACAATTTTGGCATGATCGATGGAAATTGCTCACTAAAGAATATGATTGGGACTACGAATATCTCTTTGGAGAGGGATTAGATTTTCCGGCAATGCCATGGGATCAATTTGGTCAAGTTCATAATGTAATGATGAAAACAATTTCAGATAGTATATTTTCTTAGTTATGGGACCTTCCTCTATCGGCTAGGAGAATCGCCTTTCAAGCGATCAAGACGGGTTCGATTCCCGTAGGTCCTACCAAAACATATGCAGTTCGCGGGAACCTGCATTCATTGGCGTCGCCGTGAAAAAATAAAATCCCGCTGAGTTAAGCCTCTTTAGTACTAGTGATAGAACAATCCCTTGGTACGGGATAAGCCTGAGTTTGATTCTCAGAAGAGGCACCAGATTTATGCAGCATTGACGGGAATTGGTATACCTACTCCGCTTAAAACGGATTGTTTCTCGGTTCGAGTCCGAGATGCTGCACCAATTAATGCGAGAGTGATGGAACTGGTAGACTTGCCGGTCTAAGAAGCCGGTGCCTTCGGGCGTGGGAGTTCGAGTCTCCCTTTTCGCACCAAACTTAACCTCAAACAGTGGAGTATATATTATGACTACGAAGAACGTTAAAGGAATTAAGTTTCATTTGTTCGGTTGTCATGATTTTGATAGACTCGAAGGCGCGGAATATATTGGTGAATTTTCAACTTTAAATGCAGCAAAGAAATATGCTGAAGAGGAAATGATTGGAACTGATTATATCTATTTCTTTGTTGTAGAAGTCAAAGCCCAAGGTCCATATGGTGGAGTTGCTTGGAAATAAGTTAAGCGAGAGTGATGGAACTGGTAGACTTGCCGGTCTAAGAAGCCGGTGCCTTCGGGCGTGGGAGTTCGAGTCTCCCCTTTCGCACCAATTTAGGATAATGCGCTAATAGCCCAACGGCAGGAGGCAACGGTCTTAGAAGCCGTACAGTGTCAGTTCGAATCTGACTTGGCGCACCATTTTATGATTGGAAAAAATATTGGAAAGTATTATTTATGGAACAAATATGACTTTCAAACGTTATCTCCTATAGAAGGGAGGTAACTTATGATAGCAATGGCAATTTCTATCTTATGGTTGCTGATTGGTTTGATTGTTATATTAGGTGTAGTATGGCTTGCACTTTATGTTGTTAAGCTATTTACTCCTGTGCCAGATGCAGTTGAAAAAGCTGTTTGGGCAATTGTTTTGATATTATGTTTGATTTCAGCCCTAGGCTTACTAGGGGGTGGATCAGTAGGAATACCACATCCACCTTGGATGCATTAACTAGGGGGCTTCTTTGCCCCCTTCCTTTTATTTAAATAAAACGAAGAAATGGGTTCGATTCCCATACTTTTATAGGTCGCGGAAAGCCCGTTCGAAAGGGTAGACACAGACACCGAAAGTAGAGAGTAATTAACTCGAAATCACTATTAAAGTGAGCCATATGGATACGGCATTCGTTGCTATAAGAGCGGAAACGGAGATTGTTCGAATCCTCCCTGCGCCGACAGGCGTTGTAGTTTAATGGGCAAAACACCGCTCGCCTATAGCAGAATTTTATGGGTCATTCGCCAAGTGGAAAGGCACGGGTTTTACACGCCCTGATTGCGAAGGTTCGATTCCTTCATGACCTACCAGATGTCTCGGGAGTGAGAGGGCGACAGTCGAAAATTTTTTGAAAAAATTCTTGACTGTCCCTTCGACTTGCTGTAGAGTACTGAAACTGAGAACAGAGTTGAGAGAAATCGAAACACAACATAGGAGGCAATCATGTGACCGCAAGGTCATAAACAGCCAACAACTTTAATTGTTTTTGTGTGTAAAAGTGTGTAGAGAGTTTAAAGGTTAGGGAGAAATCACGGTTCGAGTCCGTGCGTTGTGGGGAAACCTGCTTTGTCGTCTAATGGTTAGGACGCTCCCGTTTCTATTCGTCTTTGGACGGATTAGGGCAAGCCCCCCTGAATGTGTGGGTATTAATATCAGAAAGTGTGTTATCACAAGGTAGTGTACACTACCTACCTACCGGGAGATAGGTACGCAAGCCTATCTCCCATTTAAAATTATCAGATGTATTACAGATTGGGGGCATAGCCTCGTCAGGATAAGCCAGGGTGACTTGGTAAAAGCGGTAAGTCTTCCTACAGACCCGCACTATTAGCAATAATAGCCCATCTATGCAGGTCCGGTCTTCCCCGTGAGGGGCAATCGATGGCATCGGTTGTAAAGCAGGACGGTTAGGTAAGGTCGAAAGATAGGTTCGAGGGTAACACTGTAGAGCCAAGTCCCGAAAGGACACCTTACGTTCAAACTAACTTACTGTGTATAGATAACGGATAGTGGGATACAGAGCATGAGACTTGCAATCTAATGCGACCCGCAAAATGGAGGATAATGGCTGACGTTAACACAGTCGGACAGCATCCAAGAATTTGGTTTAGTAGCTCGCAAGGCGAAGGACAGTTGCCGTGTTGTATTTGGTACCTCAAAAGGGTATTGAGCAACAGTCGCAGCACGTCAAGTAGGTTTCCGATAATTGAAACTAGGTGTTTCAATCTCACTGTGAATGAGATGTCGGTTGGTTCAAATCCAACTTATCATGCAGAAAAAGCAAAGTCTGCGACTGTGTTGAATGAAAGTGGTTTAATCCTATGAGTCCTTTGGACTAACATAGGGGATTTGTTACTCGCAAGGTGACAGTCTTTGATAGCGTGATTTGTCATAGAGGGTTAGCCCCCTCGAATAGCTCGCAAGGCTAGTGGTGAAAAGCATGTCGAATAGTTCAACATGAAAGAGGTACCGCCCCCTCTATAATCAAGGCAACCATGTGACGATACTGGATAGTTGTCCAGTGGAAATCGGGGAACCTTTCTTAAATGTGCGCTCCGTCGCCGCATCCCTCGCAGGATGGAGGATAATCCCGTAAGTTGTCATGTAGAACCCGTATTCTCAGGGTTTTATCTTTTTATCGCGTGGGTGTCCAATGTTCCGATGTGCAGGACACATCTGGCTTGACCATTGCGCGGAGTAATCCCAGGTCAAGGAATAACTGATTACCAGTCGGAACAACCTTCCACGCGATAAGAGGATAATGAAATGTATTTTCAAACAACATCAAAAGCTATTAAGCAATGGTTACTTGATAGTAGAATATCTCTTATCTATGAAAGATATGATAACCCATTTAATGATTTTTTTCTCCGGTTATATCAAACACAGATTAATAATAATGTACATTTTGTAATTCGACAACATTTATTTACGCGCGATTAACTCATTGGTAGAGTGCAACTTTGACATAGTTGAAGTAAAAGGTCCGATTCCTTTATCGCGCACCATTATGGTCGGGTAGCTTAAAATATAAAGTAGCTGAAGCCTTGAAACTTCGGCAATGTAGGTGAAATCCCTACCCTGATCGCCAATTAAATCCTAGAGTAAGTCCCCTTTGTTTTTCGACAAGGTGAGATATAACCATTGTAGCATCTAGGATTATTATGCCTCGGTAGCTTAGAAAATAGAGCGCATCCCGTTTAATATTCATATGGTGGATATTGGGAGGGGTGAGACGTAGGTGAAATACCTACCAGAGGCACCAACGATAGAGGATATTATGGCACGCAAATCTTTTTTGGATTGTAAACATGAGAATGTTCAAGAGTTTACGGAATGTTGTCTTGATTGTGGATATAATATTTGGACAACAAAAAAAGAATATCTGAAAGACCTTCAGCGACAAGCTGGTGGGAAAAACGTTGAAGAAATTCGAAAGCTTGAAAAACAGCTTGGAATAGGTTAATGCGAGGTTAGTTTAGTGGCAGAATAGGCGCTTGATAGGCGTTTGGCTCGGGTTCGATTCCCGTACTCGCACCATTTCATGGACCAGTGGCTTGACGGGGAAGCAGTAGACTTTTAATCTTCGATATAGGGGTTCGAATCCCCTCTGGTCTTCCAATAGAATGCATTAGTATATTCTACAGATATTAATGTGAAAAGTATACGGTTCCGGTTGCATGTTTTGTAGAGAGTATATTGTAAACGTAAAGGGGGACAGTCTTCAAAACGGGAACCCAATAAATATCGAATGCTAAGCGGATATGGGTTGACAACGGCTCACATTTTGTATAGAATACCGGACTACCAGAACATCCTTCAAACGTTTGTCTGGCAAGAATTTGACTTTCATCCTGAGTATCCTCATTTGAGGAAGTTTCTTGTCTTCTGGCATAAGAAGATTGAAGGACCGATCTTTAAGGTCGAAGTTGCTCATGCTGGTTATGAAAACAAGATTGAACTTGCAAAGGATATCTGGAAATTACAATGAATATGATTAAAGATATAATTGAAGAGTTGTATGGAAATATGTTCGATGCAACTAATACATCAACAATTTATGATTGGCGTAGTGCTTTTGAATATTATAAAGTAATAGGATATGATGAAATGAGATATCTGGATATACGACGATCAGAATTTTCCCAGATGCCCTTAGGGTATATGTGGAATAATCACGATAAGATTTTTAGATCAGTGGAATAATGGACCAATGGCTCGATTGGAATGGCACGCCGCTCTTAACGGTTGTTTATAAGGGTTCGATTCCCTTTTGGTCCTCCATTTTAATGCGTCTGGACGCTGCTAGTGTGGCGACTCCCCTGTCACGGGAGCGAGCGGGGAGCGTAACCCCGTAGACGCGCCAATTCCCCGTATCTCGCTAGTAGGTACAGCATTATATTGATTAGCTGGTACGTGGGATAAAACAGGTCACAAAGAGAGTTGAGAGCCTTTACATGTGACCCGTTGGATAAAAATGCTGATAGTTTATCGCAATGAATTGTGGCTCATGGTTTTATAGGTGATCAATGATCCGTGATACGGAAGCTAGAGAAATTGAAAGATTGTATGCTGTCTATGCAAAGACTGTAGGGTATTTTGGAGAAGCTTTGAAGACTATACCTGATCATCCTTTGACTTTTTTTCCTATTAAACCGTATCAACGTAGTATTAGAAGATACATACAAGAGACAATAAGTTATTTTTTTAGTTAAACAGGGCGTAGCTCAGTCTGGTAGAGTTCTCGTTTTGGAAACGAGCGGTCGCACGTTCGAGTCGTGCCGTCCTGACCAATTATTCACCATAAAAATCTCAGGGAGTAGCTTAGTGGTAAAGTTCTCGCTTCGGAAGCGAGCGACAAAGGTTCGATTCCTTTTTCCCTGACCATTTCATAAAAAGTTCCTCTAAATAAAAATCTTTTTTACTCGATTATTGCGATTGCTAAGAGTTTTCTCCCCTAAATACTACGTCGAACACAAAGACGCGGAGGGAAAATGAATTTAGATCAATATCAGCGCCTCTTTGTGATGTTAGAACTAGTCTTACACGAACAAAGGGAGTTAAAGAAGATGGTAGTAGATTTTACAGCACTTATAAGCCAAGTTGCTAACACTGTTGGTGCAGAACAGTCAGCAATTGTTGCAATTCAGGGTATCGCAGCAGAAATTCAGGCAGCAGTAGCTTCCGAAGATTCAGCAGCAGCAACCGAGATTGCATCTCTTGCATCTCAGCTTTCGGCTTCAGCTAATGCTCTAGCAGCAGCAGTTGCAACCACGGTTCCGGCTAACACTGTAAGTAACACTGTTGTTGCGAACACTGTTCCGGTTACCAATACCGCTCCGGTATCTAACTAATACGCCTTTCCAGGGCGTCGTGTTAGGGGGGCAGCAATGTCCCCCTTTCTTTTATAAGGGAGATCAAGATGCGAGATTTTCGTAGAGGAAGAGAATATGGGCGTGTTGAGATTGTGCAGGTTTCTGTTGCTAACACAGCCAATACTGCTAATACGACAAGTAACACTAGTACAACCACCAATCCTTTAGCTAACGTTGTAAATCAAGTAGCTAATGTGGGTAGTATCTTTTCAAGTTTAGGTAATCTATTCAAACGTTAATGCGCTTCGGTGTTGGACATGAGATGGACTTATAAACCATTTTGCAGCGGACGGCTGTATCTAACTAGGTTCGAATCCTAGGAGGCGCACCATTTTTCCTTGACTGGTAGGACTTAATCTGCTAGGATGGTATCATGAAAGCTATGATGTCAATTGACCAATATGCTGATCCATTGCCCTTGTTGACAATGTTCGTGCATGGTTGCCCCCACAAGAGGGTTTATCGTCCGTATCTTCAAAGGATGCGAGATGATTTCACACATTCGGCTCAGAGGCAACTTAAGTTGCCGTTCATCAAGAACGAGTATAATTCAGGTTATATGATTGATTATCCTATCGATATTAACGTGGTCTATACTAATCCCATGAGTGAGGATATGGATCACTTGATGGAAGCATTGTATATGATCATGGATGGTCCTTCAGGTTCTTTGAAGGGTCCTTCAGTTCTAAAGGATGATCGATTGATCAAAGGTTTTTCTTGTCGGATATATTATCCCGAAGATAAAACCAAACGTGAAACGGAGAGATGGTAATGGTAACATATGTTTATATTTTAGTATTCTGTGTTGCCACCAACTTTGCATCTTGTCAACCGATTAAAGTTTTTGCACATAGTTCGGGTTGTGTTGCAGAGATAAAATCTAATCCTATTTCAAGACACGGATACTATGATTGTTTTGAATTACAAGTACATGAGGATTAATTATGGGTTCAACATCAGCAGCAAAAAAGCGTTCCGACGCTTATCAATTTGGAGAACAAGCACGACATTTTTTCAAGACGTTTAATGGTAACAGGTTAGCCCAAGATGGTAAGCCTGTTCCTCACCCTAATGATCTTGAACAACGTAAACGTTTTCCAGAACGTAAACCTAAGAAAGCAAAACAGGAAGGTTAAGTCGCCAGGGAGCGACCACGGCTTCGAACACCGTAGGTACCTAACGGTATAGGATTCGAGTTCCTCGCCTTCCACCATTTTTTCCTTGACAATTCAAGGAAACTCTGATACATTCCATTATGCTAGCGACCAAGGATTTGGGACCTCGGCTGTGAACCGGGCGTAAGTTGTGGCTTGACTCCACCCGCTAGTACCATTTTTCTCAAACCATGGAGTATATATTATGACTATTACTGTTGCTGATTTGGTTCCGGGAGCGTTTTTGGTTAACGTCAATAATGATATTTTGGTTATTCTTGGACCGTCATCCAAAAAAGAAAATCATCTGAAGGCTCTTCTTGTTGATAATTTGGGTGTTGAAGTTTCTCGATTTGAGATTAGTCATCTCGTTGAGGCTCTTAATACGAGTGAGATGCGTTTAGTTGATCTTGAGGAAGGGGAAAACGATATGCAGGAAGTATCAGAAACGGAAAAGGTTTAATATAATAAAGGAAGGATGTGTGAGTGGTTTAAACAGCTACCCTGGAAAGGTAGTATACCGAGAGGTATCGTCGGTTCGAATCCGACTTCTTCCGCCATTTAATAGAATGGATAGTTGGCAGAGTGGATGATCGCACTTGTCTTGAAAACAAGCGTACCGAGAGGTACCGTGGGTTCGAATCCTACACTATCCGCCATTTAAAAGAGACGTGAGATGTTATTATATCATGGAACAAGTAAGAAATTGGTTGATGATATTTTGAAAGAAGGTTTGAAACCTCGGGGAGAAGATAAAGGTAACTGGTACGTAAATAACATACCAAGCCATCCCGATTTAATATACCTAACTGATCAGAAATGGCTAACGTATTTTTACGCTCTTAATTGTGCGGTTAATACAATGTCAAATGGAGGGTGTCTTCTTACAATTGATACTGAATTTCTTGACGAAGATAAGTTTCGGATTGACGAAAATTACTACACCGAAATTGAATTGGATCGAACAAATGCTACTAATAAGGCTGTTCCTTTTGAAATACGATATGATCAATTAGATAGAATAGCATCAGATAAACGTTGGAAAGAATCGTTATCTGTATGTAATGCTTGTTCTTTTAAAGGGGTCATTCCTCCGACAGCTATTATAAGTACTGATTATGTCGATAATGAATGGAATCCTCTTTTTAGAAAAGAGTTTGTGGCTTCTTCAGATGTAGAAGCTAATTTAGCAACAATTAAAGTTGTTTTGGACACTACAGGAGTTTTCATAAATACCAACACAGGTGAATGCTGTTGGGAAGATAGAATTTCAACTTGACCACGGATGTACTGGCAAGTTAGTTGGGGAGTTGGAAGCCCTTACAAACCGTTTATAGCGCGGACAAGCTTCGGTAGGCTGGCATGTCTCATAAGCATGTGTAAAGTGGGTTCGACCCCCACCTGCGCAACCAAAATAAAGGATATATCATGTATGATGTAGGTTTCAATTGGAAATCTGAGTTTAAGAATGAGATGATATATATTCCTCCAAAAATAAAGAGACACATAACAATAAAATATCGATTACCGTTTGAAACAGGTTGTGCTTCTTGGAGATGGTATCATAAGTTTCTTCATACACACGAAGATAAAATGATATTTCCTGTTATGTGTGATACAAATGAAATCCTTATGGAAAAAGGATTGGTAATGTGTTAAAAGGAGAGTATGATGAAGTGGTTTATGCTTGAAGGAAAGTATTGCGTTTTGTTTTATATCATGATGGCAATCTGCTTCCAGATGGGTTATTTGTCTGGCATTGGTTTCCTCACAGTTTTATCATCGATCCTTTGGACTGTGGTTATCCTTTTTGGATGTGTATTGTTATCGTCCTATCTTATGGTTTTAGATTATAAGAAATATCGAGCAGCGCAAATTCTTGCGGCTCAAGAGGAACGGGATTTAAAAGAGCAGGCGGGAGAATAATAATGCGTAAGATTTTGGAGATATCGCAGGCAGAGGGCGGGGAAGACTCCCGTTTATTTGCGCACGACCTTTTTAATGCCTATCGTAAGCTATGCGAGCGCATGGGTTGAAGAGGTACCCCCGTAGGGGAACTTATTTTACAGATTGACAACTGTGATGATCGCATATACAATGAGATCGGTGGTCATCGAATTCAACGTGTCCCCCCGACAGAAAGACGGGGACGTGTTCATACGTCTACTGTTACAGTGTCGGTGACTGATGAATTGAAAAATGACTTTAAGATCAATGAGAAGGATTTGAAAGTTGACTGGTTTTCGGGGTCCGGTAAAGGCGGCCAACATCGTAATAAACATCAAAACTCCTGTAGACTTACTCACATACCTACAGGAATTACTCAAAAAGCCGAAGCTAGAGATCGACAAACGTCTTATCGCGAAGCATTTCAGGCATTATCTTCACTTCTACAATCTAGCCGGGCGTATCAGGCGACCGTTAGCCAAAGCAACATTCGACGGGACCAGATGGGCAGTGGAATGCGCGGTGACAAAAGAAGAACCTATCGCTTCCAAGATAACATTGTAACGGATCATGAATTAGGTACAAAGAGTACTTGTATTGATCTAATGAATGGAAAGTTTGAAAAGATATGGTCATAACACATGAATATTATGAGACAGAGAATGTCAAAGAACGTGCACTTGATGTATTATTGAATGTATTAGGAGCGAATATCTATAGGTCTATAGGACGTATCTTTCCTATTGTTCCTGACATGTATTCTTATAATCATTATGTTACTATAATAGAAGAAATAATGCGGGTATAGCATAACGGTTTATGTGCCTGATTGCCAATCAAGCGTAGTGGGTCCGACTCCCTCTGCCCGCACCAATTTTACCCCTTGACAACATGAAAGTAATGAGGTAGATTGCAAAAATGTCTGAAGAAGCGAGAGATATGAATAACTACAAGCCTTACAGGACGAAGGCTCAGAAAGCTGAAGCCCGTCGTCTAGCCGTCAAGATTGACGGTCGTTGGGTGTCGTCTGCCCCTGTTTCGCGTCATGCGAGCAAGGAATTAACCATTGATGTACCGGAGGAAAAGTAATGTCGGAAATGGCATGCCCCGCTGAAAAACTCAAGTGGGGCGACGAGGTTCGGCTTAAGACCGATGAAAAGTCCAAGGGTTTGATCGTTGATGTGCAGAAAGATGCCACAACGGGTAAGCCGGATTATTTTGAGGTTGACTGGAAAACCGGTCAAAAGACGATGATTTATCACAAGGATCAACTGCTTCTTTTGAAGCCTTCGTTTGATAGGAGCTAACATGTTCCGCATGTTAATACGATACTTCAAAGAGTACATTGGTTATTATCGTCCTAGTCGTGTCGATATGATCATCAATAGATCGATCCAGGCAAAGATTGATCCGAATTTGTTTAAAGACTTTGTTGAGGAAATGCAAAAGCTTCAAGTGCCGCCTGTGCATATGGCAGCTACACATAAACCGCGTTTCACATCGAGTGATGGTGTGATGACCGATTTGGTCACTGGTGAAGTTTTGTAATTCTGGGGGTTTCTTCTATCGGCTAGGAACCTCGCTTCTCAAGCGAGTAAGACGGGTCCGACTCCCGTAACCCCTACCAAGGTTAAGGAAAGATGAACGACGTGTTTGTGAAAACTTTCATTATGGGACGTATGTTGGACAAGATAGTGGAATTTGTTCCATTGTCTGAAAGACAACTGCTATTGATTACTAATCAACCGCCCCCTAATTTTATTCAATCTAGGGCTCCTAATAAGGTTATATTTCTTTCTCAAGGAGGAAAGATAAACATCATACCGACTGGCATGATCCAACATTGGACCTGGGCTGGTTCGAGGGCTCTAAAAGCTTATACAACAAAATGGTTTGCGTATGAATGATCTAACTGTAAAGAATTTTACGTATGTGGTCGGAGATATCCATGGGATGTATGGCCAGATGCATCAATTGGTCGAGGCTTGTCTGGGACATGCCAAACATTATTCAATGCATCCGAAATTTGTATTTCTTGGAGATTATATTGACCGCGGACCAAAGTCAAAAGAAGTTATCCAATACTTAATCGATTTCCCCCATGATAAAGTTTGTCTCATGGGAAACCATGAAGATATGTGTCTTGATTGGGGTAATCAGAGTATGTGGAGAAATAACGGTGGTATGAAGACCGAAGAATCATACCTACCGCAAGGTAGGGTATTGGATGAACATAGAGAATGGATGCGTCGCCTACCCCTTATTCATGAGGATGCACACCGCATTTATGTTCATGCTGGTTTAAATGATCAATGGTCATTAAAAGAACAGGTAAGAAAGGATATGCTTTGGATTAGAAATGCTTTCCTTTTGTCTGATCATGATTGGGGTAAACTTGTGGTTCATGGGCACATGCCCTACGATCCTAAAGATTTCCCTCAGTGGGGAATTGATAAGGTTCGTCTTAATCTTGATACTGCTTGTGTGTATGGTGGTTCTTTGACCGCTGCCTTCTTTAATGATGAACAGCGTAATCCCATCGGATACATTCAAGTTGAAGCTGATAACGTCAACAAGTATACTCAAGGAGTATAGAATGGACACCGCAGTTCTTAATAAAGTTGATCAAGAATTTGAATATCGTAAGAAGCGTATCATTGATGATTTGCGTCGTCGGGGTCGTTCCGAAGAAGATATTCAAGCCCATTTGAAATGGATGGAAGAAAACCGAGATTAATACGTATACTACCTCTGCGTATTAAAGTTATAGACGGACTATCGCTGTACACCTATATGGGCTACCTTCGGGTACTGTACAGAGGAAAGTCGGGGCTGCACACGAAACCGTACAAGGTAACACCTTGGTATTCATAACTGCCACGCTTTTATGAATGACGATTAGAGCAACAGAAAATATGTATGCTTTATATACATGCCTAGATAGAGTGGGATAAACTTGTATATAAAGGCGTAGTGAAATTGGCAATCTCTACGGGCAGCAATCCCTAATAGGTCACTAGCCTTCGTGGGCGTTACGGTGACGGGTCGGGAGCTAGAGGGTAATCGCGAGGTTACTCCCAGATAAATGATAGTACTTGACAGAACCCCGCTTATAGTCTATAATGCTACTACCTTAGAATGACCATGATATTGAACGTAACAATTTGGGGCAGTTGGTCGAGCCCCCCTTGAATTAAAGGTGATATATGAAGATTAATCTATTTGCTGCTGCTTTTCTTGTTACCATGGCTTTATTGATTTTTAAAGCATTAGGTTATATTACCATTGGATGGTTTTGGGTATTCTTGCCCCTTATCATTGGATTTGGATTTTGGATTTTGGTTTTGTTCTTTTGGATTGGAATATTTATTTTGGCTGCTATCTTTAGTAAAGATTAATGCACGCATAACCCCCTCGTCTTCGAAACGAGAGAAAGGTAACTGGATGTAAATGGGGGTTCGAATCCCTCTGCGTGCTCCATGGTTTCTTAGCTCAGTTGGAATAGAGCATCGCCCTGCGAAGGCGAAGGTCATCGGTTCGAGTCCGATAGAAACCTCCATTTTATAAAGGGAGATGATATGACAGGTGAATATAATTATAAAGGTGATTACGGTGCTATTGCGGATCGACCAATCGATTCAGCTACTTGGACTGGTGAAGACACTAGTAAGTATCCGGTAGCGAATGCTGTTTATATCAATACCAATCCTGTTGGTACTAGTAATGTAATGCTTGAAACTACTCAAGATACAAAGTATCAACAGTTTGAAGATGAAATACGGGCACTAATCAACAAACTATCACTTGAAGGTAATTCAAATACGCCTGATTTTATTCTCGCTGAGTTTCTGACAAACTGTCTTAAGGATTGGGATAGTGTTTCCTCTTATGAACAGTTTATGGATAGCGATGAAGTCCTTTGGGACTATCTGTGGCTTGCTCGCAGAACATTTCGAAACACAAAGACTGTTCGTGCCAAGTGGTATATGCCGGTTATCGCTGAAAAGATAGCTTCGTCTTGGTGGAAAAAGTTGTATGTTTTCTGGGGAAGGCTTTGGGTTGCTTACCTAAATAATGGTAACTATAGTGATGCCTGGAAAAAGTAATTATTGGGGAGTAGGCTACGTTGGCTAAACCGCTTGGCTCTGAACCATGAGTAGAAGGTTCGACACCTTCCTCCCCATCCATTTTTCTCTTGACATTCGAGGGAGATAAGTATACAGTAGATAATGTCCTGTTGGCAGACCGACGATGCAACGGATTGCAACCCCGTTAAAGCTGGTTTAATTCCGGCACAGGACTCCACTTTAATGGTCTAGTAACCGGTTCGGGTTTCTACCCCGCTATCCGTAATTGGAGTTGTAAATGCGGGTTCGAGCCCTGCCTAGATCGCCATTTTAGGAGGTATATTATGAAAGATGTTGATGCTGATCTTACCGAAGCATTATCGATTATCGCTGGTTTAATGTATTATGTTTCTGGTCATGATCTACGAGAAAGAGAAGCAAAGATTTTGAAAGAGTATTGCAATCGTGCTAATTCTCTTAGACAAAAGTATCAAACGCTTTCTTAGTTCAACCGGAGAGAATAGTTGTTTCCTAAACTTCAGATTTGGGTTCGAGTCCCAAGGAAAGCACCATGACTAGATTAGAGAAGATTGATGCGTTTTATGCGGTTGCTTTTATTGGTATTATGATCTATGTTTTTTGGTTTTATGTTCCTATGCAGTCTCATAGTTATTACATTCAAGGAACATTTGACGGTAAAGTTGGTTTAATAATGAATAGTCCTTTCATAGTTAAAGAACTTTGTGAGGATGTTGCTAAAGAGGCTCAAGCCGAAGTTGATTTGAATAAACTGAGCATCTATATGATCCCTATAGAAGATCGTACTGATGTAATGAAAGAAGCTTTGAAAACTGATATCAAGATATCTTGTGTTTCAAAGAAACCGATTATGGAAAGTTAAATCGCCAGGGCGCGATACCCGATTGCTAATCGGAGGGAACCGAAAGGTTTGAGTTTCGAGTACTCAGCTTTCCGCCAATACGCGATGCTTGTATAGAAGGATATGCCCTAGGTTTCCACCCTAGAGAGACTGGATCGTTACCAGTGCATCGCTCCATATTAACCCTAACAGAGGATTATTATTATGAGTTTAACAGGTATGATTTTAGGTTGTGTGCTTGCCGCTGGTGGCAATGCTCCGGTGGATTGTGGTTCTGATACTGATTTGGTATTGGCTCGCTCTAAGCCAGATGTTTTTGCAACATTAAATGATTGTAATGAGGAATCTGGTCAGTATGTAGCTGAGATGGTAAGCCCCGTTGCTCGCCTTATGTATGGGGTACCTCCTGAAGTAAACGTAATCTATTATCGTTGCCTGGACGGTGATAAGGTAGTTTATGACTCTCTTACTCAGGGGAAGAATATTCTCGACCAAGATAATGATTCGAAATAAGAAAGGAAACATATCATGCTTACAGGTGTTATTCTTGCGTGTGCCGTTAGTTTAGCTAACCCTTCAATCAACGCTGTTGATCCTGAGAATTGTATGCCGATTTGGTCATATTCTTCTGATCCTTTGGCTTTTGAAGATGTGGATGAATGTCAATCAGAATCAAGGGATTTTCTTGAACAACTTGCACAGAGCGACGATATTCGAAAGCATTTGAATGCTCCTACTGTCCGTACATTGAATAATGGTAGCATTCCAGTTTATTTCTTTGTTTGTAAAGACAAGGATGAGAAAGTAGTTTATAACTCCTTGAAGAATGCTCAAGATAATAACAAGGATCAATAAATAGAGAGAGTTATTGGGGTGACCAGAAGTTGGAACGGTGCCTTTGAAGCATCGGAGTAGGGGGCAGTACCTTACACCCCATCCAGTTATGGCGGTATAGCTTAATCGGCTAGAGCGGGCGTCTCATAAGCGTCAGATTCGGGTTCGATCCCCGGTTCCGCTACCAATTTAAGAAAGGTAACCAGATGACAAAGATGTTTGCGGTTTTTGCACTTATTATCATGACGATCCCGGCATTGGGTGCTACACCTTCTATTGTTGCACGCCACCCTTCCCAGCCTCGTGTACAACCACATTTTCAGAACCATGTGCCGAGTAAACCTATGCAACAGCAGCGTTTAAATCCGCGTGGGAGTGTTGTAGTTCAGTAAAGGATATAATCCATGCTTTTGTTCTTACAAATTATAACAGCTATTGGTATCATTGCCGGTGCTTATTTTATGTATAGAACTTGGCCAAATAAAGATTTGTAATAGGGCAGCACACACACAATTGCTACCCCAAGCCCCCATAGATATACGAAAATTATGTCTATGGGGGCTTTTTTTATGCTTTTTTAACTTGATCTACCTTTCGATTTGTGGTATAAATATCTTGCTGCAATGCAGCATTTCATTTAAACTCTAGACGAAAGGAAATGATTATGAAGAAGATGTTTGTAATGGCGGCTCTTGCCGTTGCTTTAGTCAATCCGGTTTTTGCTGCGGAGACTGTTTCGAAGGTTCATTATAAGAGCCCGAAGACCCCGATGAAGGTATACTCGCCTAAGTATTACTTTCCGACAACGACTGCCCCGTATGATCATGATTTCCAGCTTGGTGCTCAGATTTACGGGTAAGGTTTAAGGGGCATAAGTGCCCCTTTTCATTTGGAGATACTAATGAATCCTTTAGTTTATTGGTATAAGAAAAACCTTGATAATAAAATCGTAAGTTTCCGTGATAGTTGGAGCGGGATTTTTGTTCTTTCAATTCCCGATAATAGTTGGTCCCGGTGGCATCATTTTCTTCCTGTTTCAACTACTAGAATGTATACGTTTGCCTATCGACCCAATTCATTGTTCGATGAATAAATAAGGATATGAATATGATTAACAAAGGAGATTACCTCATGACGATATAAGGAAGCAATTGGGCTTCCTATATTCTCATAGGAGGTAAGTATGACTGGTGCCACTCAACAGGCAAAGAAGTCTAAGAAGCAGCGTAAGGTTGGTCGTAATGCGACCTACTGTAACTTTTATCGTTTGACTAATCGTCGCGAGAAGAACAAGGTGAAGAAGATTAATCGTCACCTTAAGAAGCACAGCGGAGATAAGGTTGCCAAAGACGCTGTTGTGCGTCTTAAGAACGTTATCGCTGGAATCAAGGGGGAGTGAAATCCCCCTTTTACATCATGAGGATCATATGAACATATTCTTCAATATACGTCCATATACATCTAGACCTTATATGTTGGATTCTGATACACATTCGCCTAATCTAGAAAGATATATAAGTAGGTCAGCCATTAATTTTGTGAGGGAAGTTTTTCCTCATGCCATAAACACGTGTGGAACATTACAACATTTCTATACGATTATGAATGACTATTTCACGTGTATATTAGCTGAAGGATGATCATGATACAATTAATGTATGTTGAATTGTATAAGTCTAAATTAATTCAATCAGGATCGATGTCTGGTCGTTTAGAACGTGAATTAGACATTGATACAACATCAATAAGACGTGTTTTTGACAATCATTATCGGGCTGAGATGCATTTTGTTGCTGATGTACTAGGTTTGTTTACCGATATATTCGCCCCCGACTAAGGGGGCTTTTTTTTGCCTTGACGAACCCCTAACTATCTGATATACTGGTGCAAAATGGAATATGAAGAAAAATTCCGGGGTATGGCTCATGCAGGTCAACACGCATCCCGGTGCCTCTCGTTATTAAAAGATTTGATTGTACCGGGCTGGTCAACGGCTCGGATTGATGCGTTCGTCCATGATTATGCTAAGGCTAATGATTTAATATGTGCGACGAAGGGATATAAGGGTTTCCCTGCCTATTGTTGTACTTCCGTCAACCACATTGTCTGTCATGGTATACCATCCTTAAGTAAAATACTCAAAGATGGTGACTTATTAAAGGTTGATATCACATTCATTAATAAGGATGGCTGGCATGGTGATACATGTCGGACATATTTCGTCGGTGACGCTTCAGTTAAAGCCACTCGGGTTGCTCAGGTCGCTAAGGAAGCCATGGATAGAGCGATTGCTATTATTCGCCCCGGTGTGACGTTTGGTCATCTGGGGAAGGTATGTGAAGACTATGTTAACAGTCAAAGGATGGGTGTGGTCAAGGGATATTGTGGTCATGGAATAGGGCAAGAGTTTCATACTTTACCTCCTATTCTACATTATTATGATCCGAAGAGTTCCTATGCGCATCAACCTATTCTAGAAGGAATGACCTTTACAGTTGAACCAATGGTAACATTTGGTAAGTCGGATGTAAAGGAACTGTCTGATGGGTGGTCGGTAGTTACTAAAGACCGATCCCTGTCAGCACAATGGGAACACACAATAGGAGTAGTTGCAAATGGGCACCACATATTCACCGCCTACTAAAATACCCCAAAAATTGTACAAATTGGTAAGAAAAATGTCTGGTATAGTCAATCATTGTTACGATCCAAGAGATCATCTGGCAGTCCATTACTTTCATGAAGAGAGTTATATAGCAAGAAATGCTCGGATCATGGACCCGGTGGAAGTAACTTTGAGATGGGATGGAATATTCGATAAAAAGAGGAAAGTATATGACGAATAAAGAAGTAAAACAACTTGTCAACTTGATACTATCAATTGAGCGACGTTGCAAGACTGAAAATGTATTTCTTCAAGCTACTGTTGATCCCTACAAGGAATTTGATCCTGAGGCACAACAGGGACCGCTGGTCACTAAGCTGTTTCAAATGGCGAAGGATATGAAAAAGCAACTCGCCCGTAAATAGTTCTTGACAAAAGCCGAGAAATCCAGTAGTATCAATACTTTAAGGGAGATCATATGAAAGTCGAATTGATTACTCGCACGGGTTGTATTCACTGCAACTCGACCAAACAGATTCTAAACAATCATAATATCGAATATACTGAAAAGGTTATTGGGGAGGATATTTCAAGAGAGGAAGTTAAGGCTCTCTATCCTGATGTAACCAAGGTTCCGATCATTTTGGTGAATTCTACTCGTGTCGAAGGACCATCAGAGTTGAAGTTGCTTTTGGAGAAGGGTCAATTGGAGCAATTGCAATGAGCTATCTATCAGTTAATAAGAATGAACTTCAACGAGATTTGAAACTAGCTATTGCCGAGATTGCTTATCATAACGATGAAGGTGTGCCCCGTAAAGCTATTATTACGTTGCAGCGTGAATATATTCCAGAACATGATAGATATCGTATTGATGAAATTGTTAATCAAGAAAGCAGGGGCGATGTTATTAAAGTTTGGGATGTTAATCATTCGGCTTGGCGTCTTATTCCTCTTGCGCATGTAGTATATGTACAAATGAAAGATGGCTGGTGAAAAAATTTATATGCATACATTTCCTCATTCGATCCAGGGACCCACACAACGTGTTTATGCTAAGTTGCGTGATCGAATAATATGTTATAGTTGGATGTATACAGAACGATGGGATAACAACGTACTTAATTCTATTGTTGAAACTTTAGAACATCATGGGATTTTCGATGAAGAATGACCTTAGTTGTATACGAGATTATGGCAACAATTTACGTATGGATTGTGAGAATAAAACATATAATAGAATAGACTTGGTTTTATCTCATTTACTTGATGATGTTGGTCTATTTGCTCTATTTAATATGTTTTGGGATTTTAATCTGAGGGGAAATCTTGATCAGTACTTACAAAACGAAAAGATTTGGGCAAAAAGATGAAATATTATCTTATTCAAACACTTTCACAACACTCTATAAGCTATTTGATATCGACGGAGGAAGTGGTATCGAATGCGGCGATACAGGAAGCGATTGAGCAGGGTGTTATTCGAGAATATCAGCAAGAATTTTTGGGGGAAAGGATCGTCGGTCTTCAAGAGATTACCGAAGATGAGATGAAGAAACGTATACCTATTAAAGATGAAGAAAAATTTGATCAAGGCTAGAGACATTCGAGATACAGTTTGGGATATCTATTATTCCTATGTTCATTTGATTGCCCATAAAATTCAATTTGAACATATATTTGATTTTATTCCGAATATTGCTGATTATAATTTAGTTGAAATTCAGTGGGATATGCCTTTATGGAATCCCGTTTTGAGTGCATTGAGAGATAGTAAGTTTTATGACAAATAGATTTGTGATATCAGATACACATTTTTTTCATACCAAGTGTTGGGACACATTCAAGAGGGACGATGGTAGTCCCCTTCGACATTTTACCTCGACTGAGGAAATGAATGAAACAATGATCAACAACTGGAACGCAGTTGTGAACCACGATGATACTGTTTATCATTTGGGGGATGTTACTTGGGAGTATAAGAAACCATTTAATGAACTAATGCATCATTTAAAGGGACGGAAAATCCTTATCCTTGGAAATCACGACAAACTTTCTAAGAAGGTACCAGTTCTTCTAGATCATTTTGAGCGTATTGAACTTTGGAAGGGTTTTCATGAATTAGGATGTACTTTTATCCATATTCCAATTAATATTAATGACTTACGTGATGGTGATATATGTGTTCACGGACATATTCATTATCGGCATTATATGAATAAGGCTGGCTTGCTTGATCCTCGTTATATCAATGTTTCGGTTGAACAAACAAACTATGCTCCTGTCCCGTTTGATATTTTGAGAGATATGATTGAAACAAGAAGGAGAGTTATAAAATGAAAGACTTTGAAATAGGTATTACATTTGGATCGTGGGATTTACTTCATCCCGGTCATATCACTTTTCTACAAACGTGTTCGTTGGATTGTGAAACCTTGATTGTTGGTTTGCATGTTGATCCACGTCGGGAAAATAAGAACAAAGCCCCGATGGTTGAAACTGTATTTGAACGTTGGGTGCGTCTAAACGCACTTCGTCTTGAATCTGAACTTGAGATCGTTCCTTATTCACTTGAGGAAGATATTGTCAATATGTTAGCTATGATGTCTCCTGATGTCTATTTTATTGGGGGAGATTATAAAGATAAGTTGGAAACTATTACGGGTTATGATATGTGTGTAAAGAAAGATATCACAATTTCTGTGATTGAACGTTCTCATAACTTAAGTACTACTCGTTTGAAACAGGCAGTTGTTGATTGGATGGATTGGGCAAAATGAATCATTTACAGCACTATTTTGAATTGGTTGGGCAGCTTGCTGAAGATATGCCGCTTTTTCACATCGATGAAATGATCGATGTATTGGCGGCTTGTGACGGGCGAGTGTTTGTGATCGGGCTTGGTGGCTCGGCTGGAAACGCTTCACATATGGTCAACGATCTTCGTAAGCTTTGTCATATCGAGGCTTATTCCCCCCTGGATAATGTATCGGAATTTTCAGCCGTTGTTAATGACGATGGTATTGATGGTTTCTTTGTTGATTGGTTGATCAATTCAAACTTCAACGAGCATGATATTCTGTTTGTCCTTTCCGTTGGAGGGGGAAACCGAGAGAAAAATGTATCGGTCTGTATTTCCCAGGCTGTTCTTCATGCTTACTCTATTCATGCCAAGATACTTGGTATTGTAGGAAGAGATGATGGTACTACGGCTCAATATGGTGATCACGTGCTTGCTATACCACAAGCCGATGAAAAGTTAGTAACTCCGTTGTCCGAAGCTTTTCAAGCTGTGGTATGGCATTCTATGGTATCTGATCCTCGATTACAGGCTCGTCCAACAAAATGGTAAGTGCGATATTCAGGATTGATATTCTTCAAGAGACATTAAATAAACTTGGTGAACGCATTTGGCGTTTGGATCAAGATTTGCGTAAGTTTGAGTATTTTAGGGATCGATATACCAAGAACGTATATGGTCCTATAAAATTTTATGATGAGTGGATTCTTTTCAATACCATAAGAAGTTATGAATATAGGATTTTTGCCCGTGATGAATAAAGCAGTGTATCTTGATAGAGATGGTGTTATTAATCCTTTAATTCATCGGGGACCCCGAGGTTGGACACCCCCTTGGAATGTTCATGAGTTTTCTATATACCCATGGGTAAAGGAAGCAATCAAATCTTTAAAGAATGATGGCTTTATGGTATTTGTGGTATCTAATCAACCGGACGTGTATTCACACGAAATGCCCTGGACGATGACCGGAACGATCAATCAGATTTTGCTTGACAATCTGGCGATTGATGATATAATGACCTGTCATCAGCGTGGGAATTATAACTACAAGCCTAACCCAGGCATGTTAATTTCACTCCGGGACACCTATATTATCGACATGAGCGAATCATGGATGGTAGGTGATACTTGGAAAGACGCTGTTGCTGCACATATAGCTCATGTTCGTTATATACATCTCGGGGACGAAGACCCTGTTTCGTCTAGTGTGTTTGCTAAGGTACCAACTCTTAAAGAAGCTGTTCCTATTATATTAGACCCTGAGGCATTATGATGGCACCTAGACCATGGGAACCTGTTGGAAGATATTACCTACTTGAATGGTGGGAAGATAATGTTACAGATTTAATGGGTGCGTTAGCACAATTATATAGTGTGGATATCTATGGTACTAATGCTCGTTTAATACGTTTTGCTACTCAAAGATGGAATTTCATGCAATCAATAAAAGAACGAATCTCACGTTTACAAGATCAAATATATCGAAGAGGATAAAAATGAAAAACATTCGTTTGTTCGCCGATACAGCGTCGATGACTGATATTAAGGAAATGGTAGCTAATGACTTGGTGGAAGGATATACTACTAATCCTACGCTCATGCGTCGAGCGGGAATTAAGGATTATAAGGGATTTGTCACCGAAGTCTTGGATTACCTAGCGGAACATCATCCCGATGGATGTATCTCTTTTGAGGTATTTTCGTCGGATGAAATGGAGATGGTTTATGAGGCTCGGGAGTTGAAAAAACTCAACTATCATAACTATAATATGTATGTCAAGGTGCCTTATCTCAATATCGATGGACGCCCTAATGAGCAAGTTATTCGTAATCTGCTCAAAGAGGATATTTCAGTCAACGTAACAGCAGTTTTTAATCAGATACAGGCTATCCATTCTATTCAGATGTTAGCCGACGATAATAATGATCATATTATATCGATCTTTGCTGGTAGAATTAATGATACTGGATATCCGGCTGAAAAAATTGTAGCCTATATTATAGCTATTCCAACTCAGAATGTAGAAATCCTTTGGGCATCCCCTCGTCAGGTTTTTGATTATGTTTTGGCAGATAGTGTAGGGTGTCATATTATCACCATGACCCCCGATTTAATAAGGAAGATACCGGGAATTGGTACGCCTCTGAAACTGGCAGCATTGAATACATCGCGTCAGTTTTATGATGACGCAAAAGCTTGTGGTTATAAACTTTGGGAGAATGAAGATGGGGTTTGATGAAAATGAGATCAGTGCCAAGGCATATGGTGGAACTGAGATAGCGAAGAGACTGCTGGCAAATACTCTTGATAAAGAATTGCTATCTCATTTCCAAATTATTCCATCGCGCATTCGGGAATTGAAAGAGGATAAGATTCGTATCCTGTTTCTAAATGACCTTGCGGGCGATCCTGAAGTTGCTCAGTTGAAGGACCATAACTATCGAAACAAGTTTCATAAATTTGTGTTTATTTCAAATTGGCAATATCAACAGTTTCAGACAATTCTGAATTTACCATATGATCACAAGTCTATTGTGATTGAAAGTGGTATTGCTCCTTCTAGTGCTAAGTTCGAAAATAAACCAACCGATAAGATTAATCTGGTTTATACTTCTACCCCTCAACGAGGGTTGAATATCCTGGCGGCTGTGTTCAATGAATTGTGTAAGAGGTATGATAACCTACATCTAGACGTGTTTTCGTCATTCAAGATTTATGGATGGGAAGAACAGGATAAGGCATTTGAGCCTTTATACCAGCAAATCCGTGATAATCCTAATGCGACTTATCATGGCTTTGTCCCCCATGATGAACTTTTGAAGCATGTTGCAGAACAGTCGCATATCTTTGCTTATCCGAGTGTTTGGCAGGAAACTTCTTGTCGGGCTATGTTAGAAGCCATGGCTTCGCAGTGTGTTTGTGTACATCCAAATTTCGCTGGTTTGCCTGATACGTCGGGAAGTTTGAACCTTATGTATGCAGGTGATCAAGATATGCAAGTTCATGCTAACTTGTTTATGAGCAGCGTTGAACAGGCTATCAAGATGATCAATGATCGAGAAAATGTTGACAAGCTTCAACAGCGTTTGCAATATGTTCAAAACTATATCAATGGACGTTTTAATATAGCCAACGTATCTCGGACCTGGGATAATCTTTTGAGAGGATTGCTTCAGACTATGCCTGATCCAAATTCTCGACGCTTCCCCGGTGATATGTTTTCGTATAAATTCTGATGAAACATTTGGTTAAAGAAGATATTGAGTATATTGCATATAATACACGAAGGGCAACGTATGATTGTCTTCCGTGGTTGAAACCTGCGATTGGTACTTTGAGTAAATTGGGATTTTTAGAAAACATTCAGGCTGTTCGTCTGAAAGGAATGATGTGGATATTTAATGATGGCTCATGGATGGATAAGTAATTTGATATTAAATGCTTGTGTGTACACACTTGAAGCAGAACTATGGAGCCGTCAACATAAGTATAGTTTTTATGAGATGTATGACATATTCAATAATAATCAACATATGGAAAATCACTTTGAGTTGGAAGATCAAATAGAGGCTTTATCAAATAAGATTTGGAGAAAAGATGGGAAACCGATACGGAAGAAATCAGAAAAGAAAGCATCGTGAGATTATCCAAAGATTGCTTGAGCAAACGATTAAGCTGAGTAATGAAAATGTTCAGCTTAAGAATGAGGTTGAATATTTTCTAAGGATGGATCGTGAAATTGCTCAGACATTAGGTACCGCAACGGCATTTCGTTTGGTGACTGATAAAATTCGAACGTCAAATACAGAACCGGAGCAAATGCATCTGAATATGTTTAATCGTCCGATGTATGCTTATACTGATGGTACTGGACAACTGTTACAAGAGATTCAAACGACTAAGCATCATTTGAAGAAACTGTTTACTCATATTCAAGCTGATCCACAAAAGTATGGATCGTACATTAAGGTACTTGTAGGTAACGAAACCAAGGCAGCTATTTTTGTTGATAATGATTATCTGTTTCGTAGTGGTTTGACGCCTCGGGATATCGAGTATCTTTCAAAACATTTGGCTGAAGAGCTAGGTACTTTTATTAATCAACACTACCAGACAGAACGGGATATTAATCATGTTAATCGTCAAAACTCCCCTGAGGGTGCCCTTCTTCTCCGGTAGTTCCGACCATCCTGCCTTTGTTCAAACAGAGGGGGGAATGGCATTTTCAGCGACTATTGATAAGTATGTCTATGTGATTATTCATAGTAATGTTGAAAATCAATTTAGATTTACTCATGATACTATACAAGTAGGTCATGATGTAACTCAGATTAAACATACAATTACCGAGAAATCATTTGAAGCAATTAATTCTCGAATTCATGATTATAATCGTATAAACAGAACTGAGTTCCAGGCATTACCAAAGAATAGTCTTACGATTGCTTCGTTGAATGATATCAATCAGGTTGGAACGGGTTTAGGGGCATCTTCGGCTTATACCGTTGGTTTGGTAAACGCTCTATATACCTTCTGTAGTTTCCCCCCTAATGAAACTACACTCGATAAGATGGCTGAGATGGCTTGTAAGATTGAGATTGATTATTGTAAATATCCTATTGGTGTACAGGATCAATGGGCAGCGTCGATAGGAGGAACAAACCTGTTCACATTTAATAAGGATGAAACTGTTGGTGTTGAACAGTTCCATAATATGGAACGTATGCGTCGGTTTGCTAACTCTCTTGTTTTGATCAATAGTGGGGTTCAACGTCATTATAAGGATATTGTTGAAACAGGAAAAGAAACAAAAGGTTATCTGACGCATCCTAAGTATGATAAGCTTAAGGAAGCCCAGAAAGCAAATATGCGCGAAGGTAAGATTCTAGCGAAAACAGCCTGGGATATTTTGAATTCCCGAGAAGGAAACGGCAACCTAGATTACATAGGGGAAATGCTAAATAATTCTTGGAGAAAGAAGAAGCTTACTGATAGAAAAGTTACTGACGAACAAATTGATGGTCTTTATGATCTTTGTATAGATAATGGCGCTATTGGTGGTAAACTGCTTGGGTCAGGTGGGGGAGGATATATGTTGTTTTATGTCCCTCATGACAAGCGTGATGAATTCTTAACCAAACTTCCTTTTGAATATAAGTCTCGGGTGGTCAACTTCTCTTTTACGCACGAAGGCTCAAAAATTATATATAATGATAGGAGCACTAAATAGAGAGGGTAAAGTGGAAGCGAATAATGTAATTCAATTTCCAAAAATCAACCATCGCTTGCAAGAAGTTAAAACCACTGAAGAAAACGTTAAATCTACAGTGGATGTACTGAGAAATCAGTTGATCCAAGAGGTAACAAGTTTGGTTTGCCATCCTTTGTTTGCTTCACTCGATACAGCCGGTTTTACTTTGGACACAAGTACAATGAAAGAAGGGGCTTTGATTACAGAAGCAATTAAAGCTTTCATAATGAAGTATTATGGAGTTGAACACAGCTTTCATAAGATTGCAAAAAGTATGTTTGAAGTTGATAAACATAACAATGTAAATATAGTAGGTAACTTGAAACTAAAGGAATGACTATGAAACTTGGTATATATGAAATTTTGAATGCGGTGAATACAAAAAAGACCAAAAAAGAAAGACTAGAAGAGCTACAAAAGCACACAAACAACGAGGTTCTTCAGACGCTTTTGAAGATGGCGTTTGATCCTGAGTTGAAATGGCGTTTACCTTTTGGTTCGCCTCCTTATACTCCGTCCCCTAATTTCGATCAACAGGGGATGTTGTATGGCGAAATGCGTCGTTTTTATATCTGGGCACGTATTGACGACCGGGGAGATCGTATTGCTCCTATTAAACGTGAACAGCTATGGATTGATCTTCTTGAACACCTTCACCCCGAAGATGCCAAGATTATCTGTGCTGTGAAGGATAAGAATTTACCTGATGTTTATCCTCATGTGACAAAGAAATTGGTAGCTGAAGCATGGCCAAATCTTTTACAATAAAGAGTGTCAATTATCGAACTGATAATGATATACGAGATGGAATGGTCAATAGAATAGATAATGTCTATTCTGCTGATGAACATACATATTGGGTTAAGATTATTGAGAAGTCTTATGAGGAATTTGTACGAGTGTGGAATTTAAGCACTGTTCTTCGCCCCCCTCGAATGTTAAATGAATTCATTACTATATCTCATGCTATTTTTAAGGAGAAATAATGCCAAACTATTGGGTTCGTAATAAGAAAACTGGTAAGTATGTTGCGGTGCTTTCAATGACCATCTCTGAGATGGAGACGTTCGAAAAGAAGGAATTGAAGGGTACTGATCTAGAGATAGCTGCTGGGGCTCCGGGAATCGGTTATTCGTTTCATCGTATGAAGCCTTCGGATGGTTTCAAGGATCGACTAAGAGATATCAAGAGATCACACCCAGGAAGTACAATAGACATTTAATGTATAAATGGGTTTTTCTCTATTACATCGTATTTGGGTTTATTGTTTTACATAACATATATGGTAAAGAGGTTTATGTAAATTCGGGAGAGATTATGATAATAGCCCCTCCCGATGCTATTTCCCCACGTGGTACCGGTTCTAAAGTGCTTGTACATGATACTTGGTTATACATAAGAGAAATTCCAAAAGATGTCATTAGAGCGATTAAAGATGAAACGTAAAAAGAAGAAGCGTGATATATCACGTATCAGACGTAAGATTGATAATTATATCTATGGAAAGTATTTTGATACTCTTAGTAAATATCAAGATCAAGATGATATTAGATTTCCTATGCCCTCTTGGGCTATTATGAGTTATCAAACTGAAGAATATATGAGATATATGAATGGCGAAATTTATTCATCAAAACTATGAATCGGCTGACCTCAAGAAAGAAGATACTGATCAAGGTAGGTTCTATATTACCCCTGAGGGAGATCGCTACCCTTCTGTGACTACAGTCCTATCCAAGTCTCGGGATCAAACTGGTCTTAAAAAGTGGCGAGAGGCTATTGGTAAAGAACAAGCCAATCAGATACTCAAACAGGCTCAGAATAGAGGAAACGCTGTACATTTATTAGCCGAAGAGTACATTAAGAACAATCCTAATTGGGCACGAGGGCACATGCCGTCCAATCTGGATTCCTTCAAGCAGTTCAAACTTTTGCTTGACACCAATCTCAACCTAGTGTATGGTCAGGAACTTAGACTCTACTCCACCTTACTTCAGGCGGCTGGAACTGCTGACTTGGTGTGTAGGTGGAATGGTGAAAATGCCATTGTTGACTTTAAGACAGCACGTAAAGAGAAGACCGAAGAATTTGCATTAGGATATCTGTTACAAGCTACAGCTTATTCAATAATGGTAGAAGAACGTTTTGGACTAGTCTGCCCTCGTATAGTGGTATTGCTAGCCAGAGATCACGAAAATATACCGCAGGTTTTCATCAAGGAAACCGCTGATTATCGTCAGCGAGTGACCGATATCTTCAAGAATTACACCTTGAAGACAATAAATAAAGGATGAAAACATTTAAGCAACATTCGAACGTACTTTTAGAAATGGGTCTTAGTCGAATGCGAACGCATTTCCAGAACGGTCCTGTTGGGATTGTATCTGCTTTTCAGGGCAAAGATCGAAACGAAGATGAAGATAACCATAAGAAGCTTATTGGTATGGCTCGGGAACATGGTTATGGTCCTATTCAAACTACTGGTCGTTCCCAATGGGGACCTGAAAAGTCTGTAGTTATTCCGGGTGTTTCTAAAGAACATCTAGAAAAGTTTGGAAACCATTTCAACCAACAGGCAGCTATTCATGTTACTGATGGGGGAACTAAAGCGAACCTTCATTGGTTAAAGTCATCGGATAAGCCGGGTGTTACTGAGCATCTTGGGGGTGTCCATTATAATAAGCCCAATGACCTGGGGGTTACTATTCTAAAAGGTCACGGTTTTAATACAAAGGATAAAACTTCTATTGGTGCTGAAAAGACTGATGGGGAACGTCCCACAAGATCATTTACCTTTGGGGAAGGGTATATTTTGGAAAAGATTGAAATTCCACCTTCGGGAATGCTTAGACAGGAAGCAATCCCTCTAGTATAAGGATTGTTTTTATGAATAATACCACTCCAAATACAGTACACGCTAATACCACCTCGGTATCAACTCGACATTATTCGTTTGCTCTCCCGGTAACTCTATCGGCATTTTATACGTCGATGGCTCCCGGTTATCTTCAGCAAAAGGGTATTTGGGCTGATCTACCGGTTTCGTTTCAGTGGTTGATTTATAATGCTTCTCAAAAGGGAGAGAGTGTTACAATCACTAAGGCAGAATTAGATCAAATTTCGGATGCTCATTGGCAGCATATTCAGCCATTGCTTTCGGGTATGGTGTGATGCACGATAGTAGAATTTTTAATGATTATGATCATCGAACATTTAAGATGATTGATAAAGATGTTGATCTTGCTCCATTTTCTACAGAACTATCATTAGCAGGATCGCGTCTTCGTTGGATACTTTTAGAAGTTATTGAAAAAACATCATGGTTTAGATAAATGATTATACGAGTGATATTCTTTGGGGGCTATCTAGCTTCCATCAATGATATGGCAGCATGGCAGAATTCAGCTAAACTTCAAAAGCCAGATGTTGAATTTGAAACCCACCATTGGGTATCAGGTGCATCCGCTGGTGATCCGGTCCCCCATTATCAACAGACACTTGCTGCCGCTGAATTACAAATCAAGAATACGCCTGAGAAGACATTCTATATTGTTGGTCATTCATCAGGATGCGCAGTTGCCAATGAATTGGCAAAGCGTGTTATAAAGTTGAAACATTGGTGTGTCGTTGCTTTGGATGGTTTTCGTCCGACGAATGATCTAAATCCCGATTGTTGGTCGGCGATGTGTGAAGGACACAAATCACTCAATTATGATGCTTTGAAGAGTGCTGTTCATTTCTCGGTTTATCAGGCGAAAGATGCTACCACTAAGTGGGCACTTCATTTCTCGCTTGTTAATACGAATTCAACTGATAAACTTGTCCATGATATTGTTCATGGTTATGCTAATTGTGAGGCAAATCTATGTTGGCTTCGGGAATGAGTGCTTTTGATTATGGGTTTATTGCTGATAGAATATTCAATATGGTTATGTCCCCTATTTTTACCGAATGTCTTAAACACGCACCAATGACTAATCATCGATTGTTTACTGAACAACTTGCTATGTTTACTCGAATGGAACGAACGATACAAAATGGATTTGCCAAATAAAAAGTTTCCTGTGATTTACTCAGACCCGGCGTGGTCTTTTATGACCTTTTCTAACAAAGGAAAGGGTCGATCCCCGGAGCAGCATTATCCTTGTTTGAATTTACCAGATTTGAAAGCAATTCCAGTAGGGGATATTGCTGAGAAGAATAGCGTTCTTTTGATGTGGACAATCGATACTCATATTCCTCAGGCTCTTGATTTAATGAAATGTTGGGGATTTGAATATAAGACGGTTTGTTTTTATTGGGCTAAGTTGAATAAGTCCGCCCCGGAACATGAATGGAAAGAAAAGGATTTCTTTAAAGGACTTGGTTATTATACGCGAGCTAATCCCGAGCAATGTCTTATTGGAACGCGAGGAAAAGGATTGACACGTAAAGGTAAAGATGTCCCCCGCCTGATTATATCAAAGCGTCGAGAACATTCCCGTAAACCAGATGAAGCTTATAAGCGTATCATGCGTTTGTATGATGGTCCTTATATTGAACTATTCGCTCGCCAATCTTGGCCAGAATGGGAAGTTTGGGGAAACGAAATTAATAAGTTTGAGGTAGCTGATGGCAAATGATCTTGATGGAGTTAAGATGCATTTTGATGCTAGGACTAGAAACCTAGAAAATCGATGCAAGGAACTTGAACGTCGGGTTGCTCTTCTGGAAAGAGACAACAAGACGTTGAAAGCAGAGAACAAAAAGCTAGCAAGGAAAGGACTTAAGTCCTATGTTGATGCGGTGACAAAAACCTCAATGAAGGGTTGACAGTGTTATTTTCTTCTGCTAGAGTGTCCAAAGTGAGAAAATATCAGGGGAATGTAAATGTTGAATTTAGGCAGTCCACCAAACAAGGGTTTTAATCCAAATAGTCAATGCAAGGGTTTGTTTGCGAGCGTTGTAGTCATGGAAGAACGTATCACGGCGCTTATGCGAAATGCCCTGAAGGGGGTAAAAGTTAATCCGGTATTTGAACCTCGACTGATAGCTGTTGCACGCAGAGCAATTAAGATATATGGTGCTGATGATAATGCTGTCATCAACGCTATCATCATGGCAAGGGAAGCACTTATCTCAACCGAATGTAAGGAGTGAGCTATGTCTGTGAATTACAATCCTAATTGGAAAAATGGTCTGCCCCCGGCGCCGAGTAATAAGACGCTTGTGTATCGTGATCTTTATCCTACGTCTGTGTCCCTTCCTGTAACATCCAACGATCCGCTTACGTGGTGGCTTTGTGGTGTTGGTGTCGCTTTGGCTGTGTTGGCTTTTGTTATGTGGGGCGCTCATGTGGTTGTTGGATAAGAGACTGTTTCAGTTGATTGGAATTAGACTATACAAAGGCATCAAATGGATTTTGATAGCTTTTGTTATTGCCTTTGCCGTAGTTTTCTTTTCTTCTGTATTTTATGGTTTACTATCATTGATTTTACCTGTACCAATTGCTATGATCGGTACGTGTTTTATTCTTGGTTGTATATTATTGGGATTTGCTGATAGAAGTGATGAAAGGGAGTAAATTATGCCGTATATTGAGAACAAAGATAATATTCGGGAACGTATTATGATTGGTAAACAAAAGCCTACTAATCCAGGGGAGTTGAATTATTATATGACGACCCAGATACTTAGATATCTGGCTGATCAACGAGCAATGTTCGGAAGACTTTCCTATCAGACATTGAATTATGTCTATGGAAAGCTTGATGAAATCTACGATAATGCCGACAAGATAAGTTTAGCTCTTGACAAAGAACGTTTTGTTCAAAACGTTCAATTGGTTATTCGTCGGTATATTTTAGATACTGATAATGTTTTCTCTGAAAATGGAGAACATATCATGACTGATGTACGGGGGGCAATCCGTGCTTGTCAAGCTGAATTCTATCGTCGCTTGATTGCCCCTTATGAGGATCAAAAAATAAAAGAGAACGGGGACGTTTATCCTGTTGACAACGGGGCTGTGTTGTGGTCTTCTTATGAGACAAAGACCGGGAGATAAATTATGACTGTTGGTGATATTCTACATCGTGACCAAGCATTGAAAGGCTATTCGCTTGCAGCCGTTGAGCAAATGGCAATTCATTGGTTGATGATGTCGCAGATTTTTGCGGGACGTAAGATCGATGCTATCAAGCTTCGTCGCGCTGCAACTGGTGATGGGCTGAAGGAAGCCAAGGATTACGTTGAAGAGATTGAGGCTAAACTTAAGCCTTCCACTTACGCACCGGTTAATCCTCCGTTTGCTCTTACGGAGGTTCAATATAAGGAAGTGTTGCGTCGGCTTGATAAGCTTGAGCAAGATGCTTATGATCTTTTCCAGATTGTCGGTGATCATGATAAGAAAATCCGACGTGTTAATAAGAGAGCGTTTAGAGAGTTACCGGAGCATGCACGCAATGGGGATTAATACCGTAGCTGTTCTTTTTAATGATGTGGCACATCAGATGCCTGATCGTATGTATCGGGCAGTTGTGGATTATCGTTATGAAAAGAATGAGCATTTTGGTTTGGGGACGGTGATTTCTGCTGCCCATGCCGATCACTATCAGGTTGTAGTTGTGCAAGGTAACACGGGATGGACGCTTGACAAAGCCCCTGATCTTCCGTTATACTGCCAGGATCAATTGGCGGAATGCCTTCGTCGGCACGGTTGGAGGGTTACGAAAAATGTTCGCTCGGCATCCAAAAGAATTTCTGGTCTATAATAATAAGCCCGCTTGGGGCGTCATTATAGATAATACCGATCAAGCTGTGCTCCATCTTGTGCGCTATGAAAAGGCACGCAAGGCGGATTTTCATCATGTGTATTACATCGCTCCGCAGTACCTCGAAAAAATGAGTGTTGGCGAGGCGACTTTTCTTTGGGGTGATGAACGCGGCATTTCTTCGTTTGATGTTGTTCCCCTTGCCGTGGTAAATAAGGTAAAGGAACTGTATAATAAGGAAAACTAAAATGGCTAAAAAAAAGAATAAGGGAACAGAATATGAAATCAATTTTGTTGAAATTTTAACGAAAGCAGGTTTAGCCTCGCCGGGGCATACTACGGGAGGAAATGGTACCGACGCTTATATTTGTGATTTCTTGGTTGAACTTAAGAAGAGTAAGAAAGCTCATTATCTTCAAAAGACTTTACATTGGATTAATGGTAAAGGTTGGCAATTTGCTGAACCTGAAGAGAAAACCTCTCAAGTAGAGTTTATGAAATGCTTAGAAACGTTGCCGAGTATTCTTGAATATATCAATGAAAATTGGCCAAAGCCAACAGGGAATTATGAAATTGATGTTGAACGTATTGTGAATTTAGAGGATATTCAAAAGCACGCAAAGATTACTAATGATCAAATGATGGATATGATTAGGACATTCTATTATGATAAGAGAAATACTTATCTTCATGTGGGGAGCGGTTTTGGTCTGTACCATTTTAACGATGATCATGGACATTTTCTTACACCTAGATTTGGTGGTGGCGCTGCTAAAATGAGAGCGCGTCTTAAGAAAACAAAGACACCGAAAGAGGAAGGAAAAAAAATACAGTACCACTTTCAGTTGCAGTTGGAGTTAACTTCGCTTCCAAAATCACCTATTGACTTGAACGATCCGGTTATGCTACAATCCTTCATCGATAGACACCGGGACGGCTTTATCTCGGGAAAATGGAAGATAGAACATTGGGATCGTCTTAAGCCTCTTCTTAGACTTGGCTTTATTACATCGTTACCTCCTAAACCGATAAGGAAAGACAATGAACAAGTTTCAGGCGGCTTTCGAAGCGAAGCGGGCTCGTTTAGTCACAGCCTTGCGCTCTAAGGAAACTGGCGTCATTTTGACGCTGCCGCGCCCAAAGCGTCATTATGATGTGTTTGTGTCAAACAACATCCCCCTTGAGGAAAGAACCAAGTATGATTGTGGGTTTTTCGATCCGCAGGAAAATGATTTCCTCAAGCAGGGTCGGGGTGATGGGGAGTATCCTCTTGATTCCGTTAGGGTGTTTGTGGTATGATTGAACAAAATTTTTTCGTCAAAAGACTTGGACGTATTCATGAGAAAACGACTAAAAAGCTTAAAATTTTTGTAGATTTTAAGCTTTATCCTTTTCATCCTTTTGATATGGCTAGAAATATTGATAATGTTAACCTTATGTATAATATTCAACTTCACGATCATGAATGGCAAATATTGTACGAACAGTGGTTTCAGAGGTAAAATGTTTAATTATGATCGATTCGATGAAGTGAAAAGGGTGTTGTATATTGCAACAAATATGCATTTAGGTAATCCTTATGTATATTATAAAGGTATTGATCTATCGATACCTTTATATCGAGGATGGGGAACTATCCTTAGAACAGGATTGACAAGTGTTTTGGGAGCGTTTGACGCATAACGAACAAGATCGATACTGGTCCCTCTCGCAAAGGCTTAAGAGGTATGTGACGGCTTGTCTTCAATTTCCTGGTGTTGAAAAGGCTATGATAGAGTGGTTGAAGGCTGCTCATGAAGAGCGCGAAGCAATCTGCCGACGTGAAGAGCGTAAGAGTAACCATTTTACTCATAATGTCGCCAATCACGTTCATTATGACCAAGAAACCATCCGAATGCACTTGGAGTTGGAATTGAATTTTTGCCGAGATCATATGGTTAATTCAGTGTGTACCGATGCTGAGTTAATTGAGATTGAATTACTGGCATGCAAGGGATGGGGAATATGAACCATACTGAAGTTGGGGAGATCAAAGGTAAGATCAACACTAAGGTTTTTAACCGTTATCTTAATATAGCTAAAAATGATGTTGTTGATAATTGGTGGGTTATAGCAAACGAACTTTCAAGATTTAACGGTTGTTTTACTATTAGAAATCCTCTTCAAAGAGCTATAGCTGATATGCGATATCTAGATAAACTAAATAAACCCCAGAGGTAAAAAACAAAATGATACTTCCTGAATCTTTAGTAGGTTATATTGCATCGGTCTATATTTGTCTAGCATCAGCGACCGTTTGTGATAATTCAAATGCTCTTTGGACAAATTGGGCTTATATGCGCCCTGATAATGGTATGGTCGAACTTTCGTCCCCTGAGAAATTGAAGCAGATTTGTATCGATACAATGAAAAAAAATATTCCGAAGATCAATGCTCCTTATTTTACCATGGACGGGTCGAAAGAGGGCGAGCGATTAAAAATTCGGATTGAATGCGAAAAAGGTGTTGACATCTGACCCAAGATGCAGTATAAATAAGACACTGGACGATTAGTTGATGGTTCAACTAAACACGAAACACTCGGGGGCAGTACCCGATACCTCCACCAAAAGCACATACCCTACCCAAAGGGTTGTTGACAGGGTTGGAAGGATCAACGCACAGGATGTGCTTTTGATGGGGGTAAAATAGGTTCGACTTCGTGTGGAATGGAATCGGATAGTCGGTCGGTATATAACTGTCGCATCAAACGACAACTTTGCTCGGGAACTCGCCCTCGCGGCGTAATTCCCTACGGAGTTCGGTAGCTTCCTTGGCAACAGAAAAGCTACCATTTCACCATGTGTTTAACGAAAATAGGAGTGTATACAATGAGTTTGAATTCGAATGTTCGTAAGTTTGACCCTGTAAAGGGTATGGCGTTTCAGGGCGACCTCGCCATCGTTCCGGTTCCGGCTTCCGTGAAGCTTAACACCGCCAACGAAATCCAGCCCAAGAACGGCTACCTTGTTCTTCTTGAGGGTGAGTTGACTGGTCATCACCATGCAATTCCGGTCCTTGAGCGTCCGACCACTCAGGTTGAGCCGAAGACCACCCCGAAGAAGACCAGCAAGACTGTTGAAAACCTTTTCGACCTTGCTACTCAGGCTCCGTCCACCGCCAAGATGTATCGTGATGCAAACGTCGCATCAGAGATGCAGCGCCTCGGCATCCTTACCCGTACCGACCTGATTGTCGGTGTGCTTGAGGTTTCCGAAGGTAACGGTGTTATCCTTCGCCATCACGAGCATGATGGTATCCACCTTCCGAAGGGCACTTACTACATCGGTCGTCAGGTCGAAAGTGCTTTCAATGAAGAGCGCCGGGTCGCCGACTAATAATCGGTAACCAGTATCAGGGGGCTTGATTGCCCCCTTTTTATCTCCATGTCCTTCTAACATGAGGTTTATATTATGAGCAATAAGAAATTGATTTCCCTCACCGACGAACACAAGGCACAAATCCACCCTTGGCATGAACGGTGGGTAAAGATCGCGATGCGAACCAAGCCTCAGACTGAGGATGAGCGGGAGATCATGCGTGGGGCAGTAAAGGGTTTGTATAAGGCTGCAAACTTGGAAATGCCTCGGTATATCATTTTTGGTGATTCTCCGGTTTCGTGCCAGATTACCGCTGGTGGTTCATACTATGCGATGAACACCAAAACCTCCCTCAATCTCAATATCCAAACTGATAATCCGATTATCAAGTCGGCGATCAAAACTCTGGAACAAATCATTGGACCGGAGAAGTTGGTCAAGAATGAAAAGAAGCCTGTCAAGGTTGATGATACCAAGTTGAATTGGGGTCGTCAGATGGTCATCGCTATGCTGCCGCATGGCAAGACCAAGGACGTTGATGGTCTGTGCGATGAAATCAAGGTCGCACTCAATGCTTACTCCGGTGGTAACATGTGGAGCGCAGGCGTTGACTTCATTTCCTTCTTCAGACACGTCGTTGGATTGGATATTGACTATACGGAATGGGATCATTACGAAAAGGCATCAATGTATGGCGGTTTCCGTTATATGTATGCTGACTTCTGTGTTATCTCAGACTTCCCGAAGCATATCTCCCTGGACAACGGTAACGTTGCTCATAACGATGAAGGTCCCTCGCATGCTTGGCGAGATGGCTTTGAAATCTTTAACTGGCACGGAATTTTGATTGCTCCCGAATACCAGTGGGTTATCAAGGAGCCTCAAAAGCTTACTCCGGTTATTATTGCCAACGAGCGCAACGCCGAAATGCGTCGTATCATGCTCGAAAAGTTCGGCTTTGAGAAGTATCTTGAAGCTGGTAAGGCAGAAACCATGGCGAAGGATATGGACGGCAATGGCTTTGAGCGATTGCTTTTGTCCCTCACTGTTGGGGCAGATCGTATCCGGGTGCTTCAGGTGCTCAACGGTTCCCTTGAAGCCGATGGTTCCCGTCGAAAGTTCCATATCGGAGCAATGCCGGGCACTAACCCCCACGAGTGTGTGGCGGCATCTTACGGTATTAGCCCTTCGAAGTACAAGGAAGAGGTTCGTACTTAATAAAAGCCTCGGGCTTACGAATTAAAAAGGGGGGCTTAATTGCCCCCCTTTGGTTAGGAGCAGGGATATGAACGCTATTATAACCAAAATGAACAATCTTTATCATCGTGCCTACCATATGGTATTTCTTAGAACTAACATTGAAGAAAGAAAATATGTAACAGGCGAATTTATGCCCTTACGTGCTCCTTATGTAACTTTGTGTAATATGTGTCAAATTGAGGCTGACCGTTGTATAGCAAAGGCATTCAAATGAAGCTAATGAATAGATATTATGATTTAGATGAAACGCTACGTCATAAAACTCTTACGGCACAATGTGAATTAAAGGATGTATCGGTTCAATCAGGTATAGTTCCATTACGGAGATGGGGAATTGTCTTAAAACAGGATATGCTTTTGGCAATTATAAAGGAAAGTGACCGGGCATTCATATGATTGATATCAAAATAAAGTCTGAAACTTTTACCACCGACGTTGAAAAAATTGTCGCAGGCGGTAGTAAATATTTGGATGCTATTTTACGTTGGGCTGATGAAAAGGGGGTGGAAATGGAGTATATCTCATCCCTTATTGATGAGAATCCAGCTATTAGGCTTAAGCTTCAGAGGGAAGCTGAAGACCTACACTTCCTAAAGAAGGCTCGAAGGGTCCGAATCTAAATATCCTCAGGTAAATCCAAACTTGAGGTAACCAGTGAGGATTGTATTTGAGGGAAAGCCAAAGAAAATCAGTTTAAAGAAATGTCGGCAAGCCCTGCACTTCTTTGCTTCGATATTATTTCCTCGTCGGATCAATACTCGGCTACCTCTGGTTGTAAAGTTTATACCCGGCTACCTTAAGAAAGAAGATTGTAAAGGAGCTACCGATTGGGTGGAAGCAGATGCCCCCTTGTTTTCTTTCGAATTAGATGATAATCTATCGTCTCGGGAAACCCTGAAGGTTATCGCTCACGAGTTAGTTCATGTTAAACAGATGCGCCTAGGGGAATTGGTCGAGACTAATCATGCATCGAAGTTCCTTTATAAGAACAAATCGTTTGATATCGCCAAGATTGATTATTGGGACTTGCCTCATGAGATAGAGGCATATGGTAGAGAAGTAGGTTTATATACTCGTTATCATGATATCGTTGTGAAAAAGAGAAAGAAATGAACCCTCTTAGATTTTATAGACGTGATACTGGTAGATGGTACCAGATACAATTATACTTTCAAACTCATTTCATGACAGATGGGTGGCTATCCGATGTGGTTTATAATTATGCTGCCAGGGTGTTGACTAAAAGACTTGTTGGACTTGACCCCCCTCGTCATTATACTATAGGTATGTTAAAACTAATGAGTGAGAGTATCTACAATGAAACATCCTCTTAACCTTAGAATTTTTACTGAACGTCCTAGTATCGGTCTTGTATATAGAAGTGCTTATCTTTATCATGAATGGATGACGCAAAGTGTTTATTATGAAGTAAATAATATTCTCCGTAGAAGAGAATGGTTATTCGATATATATGACCAACTTAGAACGATAAACAGGCATCTTTATGCACGCTGATGAAGCGTTGAATCTTTACATTGCCCTGAAACTTCATTTCTCATCAATGTCATATGACTATGATAGATTTGGGGGTGAGATTAAAAATCCAGTGTCGGTTGAATGTCGTCCCGACAAGCTGAATTTTATGAAGCTGGCGAAAAAGAAAGACGTGTTCGGGCGGCTGGTATCCAACCTGATCGTAAATCCGCGTGCACATATTTCCTCGATAATCGGCAAAGAAGGAGAGGATATCTATTTCGCTTGGAAGCGCCGGCATGAAAGTTTGAAGTATCATATCAAAGAAGAAATGGAGAAACTGAAGGAAATCTTCCCCGAAGGTTTTAAGGTTGTGCAGCATCAACACCCCGAAGCCTTTAAGATGTATATTCGAAAGGATGTGTCTATTGAAGCTTTAGCGATCCTGAACAATTTTACTAATATGTTTCGAGCATGGGATAGAGATTTGAGAGATGATCCAGTGTGGGTAAACATGCGTATTCCACTTCTGAAATATGGGAAATGGTTACATTATGATCGACAGGAAATGAGTAAGATTGTGAAGGAAGCTTTGTTATGAGGGGGATAGACAAGAGAGAGTATGAATTTATGCAGGGATGGATGGCTCGTACTCAACGATACTATCCATATATGACCAGTTATGCTTTGTGGGAGGGACCACGGAACGGTGATCCTCTGATCGTTTTCCACCCCCACCCGCCGTTGCGCATCCAAACCTACATGGACCAGATTTTCGAAAAAAACCCTTGACAGGACAAGGGGTTAGCTGTATACTCCCTAAATAGTGAGGGTTCGGACAAACCGATCCCACTGTATACAACGTAAAAAACGAAAAGGGAGAATACAATGACTTTTGCTAATCTAAAGAAGAATGCTAAAACATCTATTGAGACGATCAATAAAAAAGTTCAAGAGATGAACAAGTTCCAGAGCGATGATCGCTTTTGGCAACTGACAACCGACAAGGCTGGTACAGGCGAAGCCACAATTCGCTTCCTTCCCACAAAAGACGCTGCGGCAAATGATGATGACATTCCATTCGTTCGTGTTTGGGACCATGGTTTTAAGGGTCCAGGCGGATGGTATATTGAAAAGTCGCTAACTACACTAGGTCCCGACACTCCTGATCCGGTGGCAGAATATAACAGCGCACTTTGGGCAACGGACGAAAAGGCTAAGAAAGATATCGTTTCTGGTACACCGAATAATCCCGGTACAAAGCGACGACTTCATTACGTTTCCAACATTCTTGTTGTGAACGATCCTGAAAATCCTTCGAACAACGGTAAGGTTATGTTGTTCAAGTATGGAAAGAAGATTTTTGAGAAGTTGAATTCGGCAATGAACCCGAAGTTTGCTACTCAGAAGGCAATCAATCCATTTGATATGTGGAGCGGTGTTAATCTAATCCTTCGTGCTCATAAGGAAGATGGTCAGCGCGTTTATTCACAGTCAGAATTTGAAGCTGCATCACCGATTGCATCTACTGATAAGGAAATTGAAAAGATTTGGGGTAACACTTATTCCCTTAAGGAATTTGTTGACGCCAAGAATTTCAAGTCTTATGATGAACTTAAGGCACGTCTTGAACGTGTTTTGAAAAAGCCGGTAGCAGGTGCTACCTCTTCAGTTGAAGAACAGTCTCCGGTGAGACAGTCAACTGAGGGTCGCTCAAAGCCGGAACCGACCCAACAGGCAGAAACGCCACCTTGGGATGGTGAAGGTGACGAAGATGATGAACTAGCTGAATTTCGTAAGCTAGCTCAGTAACTTAGTGCCCTCGTGGTACGACCCTCCGACAAGCAGCGTCTTTCGGAGGGTTTTTTCTTGTTGACAATCCCTCCGAGATCGCTTATATTGGCTCTACGTGGTAGATACAAAGGACAAGATGATGAAAAAGGTGATTGTTATCATGGCTTTGCTGGCGTCTACGTCAGCCTATGCTCATGGTCCCGGTGGTTTCGGCGGCTTCCATGGTGGAGGCGGCGGAGGTTTTGGAGGTTTTCATGGTGGAGGCTTTGGTGGTTTTCATCTCGGTGGTGGTTTTGGAGGTTTCCATCCTGGCGGCGGTTTTCACCCTGGCGCGTGGAGTGGATGGAATCGCCCAGGTTGGGGAGGATGGCGCGGACCTGTAATCGGTGGTAGTTGGGGGCGTCCGTGGGGCGTTCCGTGGTCGGCTATTCCTTCCGCACCGGTTTATTCGTCCCCGCCTCCGGTTTATTATGATCCCCCGCCTCCCCCGCCTCCGGTTTATTATAATCCGCCGCCGCAGTACTATGCGCCGCCCCCGCCCCCTCCTTACTATAACGAGGGTCCGGGATTGTCTGATATTGGACCGGTGGTCGTTGATATTGTGAACGGGATTCTTGGTCCGATCCTGCAACAGTTTTTTGCACAGCCTCAATATGCGCCGCCTCCACCCCCTCCGGTGTATGAGCCGCCCCCGCCCCCTGTTTATGCGCCCCCGCGTATAAATCCGTCTTATACGCGACCGCGTGTAGAAGCACCACCCCCGGCACGTCCCTCGGCGCCGCGCCCCCCTCGTGCACCTGCCCCGATTGAACCGTTGGTACAGAACGGTGTGATGAACGGGACAGTGACTTGTAAAACAAGTGATGGAGCAACCGTTGCAATTGAACTTGCAATGACTGCTAAGACGCATCAACTTACCAAGTTTCACGTGACGTTTACACTTGCAAACGGGGACTTTAAAGATCGGACTGATCAGTACAATAATATCAAGCTGCATAATGATAAGAACACGTTGTATTGGGAAGGTGATCGTGCTCATATGCATATGATCGGCACGTTTGCCCAGGATGGCACTTACAACGAAGTTCTTATTGATGATGGTAAGCGTAAGATCATCACGAATAATGCCCGTTGTTCGGAACCAACAATGCAATGACACATGGAGATGTACATAAAGCGATAATGAATGCCACTATTGACAAAATATGGCGTTTCCAAAATCAATTACCGGCTAATACAAAACTTAGTGAACTTCTTCGACGAGAAGTACAACGTACACCAACGTTTATGAATATTATTTTGCGAGATGCTAATATGGTTTCTAATATCGCAAGGGATATATTTAATGAAGACTGACCATGAAAAACCACATCAAGCAATTCAAAATCATTTTAATACAAGTGAACGAGAATTGAAACGTTTAATACATTATTATTGTATGCCTAGTAAGTCAGATTTTTCTGAGTATGATGATACTCGACTTACTGACCAGAGAAATTGGGTTCACAACGGTTTGTTTATTTCTAATTATTCTGCGTTTAAAGAAACTCGCTGGTGGATACTTTTTCCTTGGCAGGACACGTTTGTGAATTTAGCTTTGGCTGTTCTCACCGGAGCTATTCTTTGTATTGTAATAGTGATTATGAGTGTAGGGGTGGTAGGGTTTGTGGGTTGGGTACTCAGTCTTCATGGATGGGTATTTGCTTTAGTAGTTATTCCTATTATTTTACTTTTTACCTTTATAGGTGGAATAGTATCACAATGAAGGATATAATTATTGGTGTATTTGTTCTGGTTGTGGTGGCGGGGATTCTGACGCATCGGAAGAAAGTTGCATGTACAACCTCTTTTCCATGGTGCGTCCATATGCATAAATCCCCAGAATTGCCCCGAATGCAAGGTGAAATAATCCCCCTCCCTGAAGGGTTAAAGGTACCCATTGAACAAGGGGAGTTATATGTTCGTAAGCATGGAATAGAGCATTTAAGATAGGGAATACAACAAAGTCAAAGGTACAGATAATAGCATAGAGCCAAGCCATTGTTGGTCGCCATGCATACATGTACCAATGTTCGTAATCTTCATCGCTTTGTATTTTGGGACCAATTCGGAAGAGGCTCATAAATATATTTATGGCTAGATAAATGAGTTTAATTGATCTTACAGGAAGGACTTTTGGGAATTGGATTGTTTTACGTAAAGGTAAAACGAAAAATCATGCTCATTGGATATGTAAATGTTCGTGTGGTGATGAGTATGAAGTAAGGAGTGATCATTTAAGAACGGGGAAATCAACTCAATGCACAAATTGTGCAATTCCCAAACATGGTATGTATGGAACTAGAACATATAAATCATGGTCTTCTATGATTGGTCGGTGTTTTAATGAAAATCATATTCGATATGAAGATTGGGGTGGGAGGGGAATTACTGTTTGTGATGAATGGTTAGACTTCAAGAATTTTTTTAAAGATATGGGGGTTCGTCCTGAAGGAATGTCATTGGATCGTAAAGATAATGATTTAGGTTATTATAAAGACAATTGTAAATGGTCAACCCCCAAAGAACAAGCAAAAAATAGAAGAAACAGATATGGCTCTTAAATTTACTGATTTACTAGATACCATCAAGGCAGTTGCCTCATCGAGATTAGGAGCCATTTCAAACCAAGGCATGAATTGGATGCTCGAAAAGGTCGGGGAGTTAAGGCGAGCAGCCCTAGAAGCAACCTCTGACACTCGTTACACGCCATCACCTGAGAAGATCATAGACGAATTATCGACGGCAGTAAAAGACGATGATCTACTTAAAGGGGTCAAACAGGATCATCCCCTTAAGAAGGCATCGATGTTTAAGATCGGGGACCTGATTTTATTTCAATACGATGCCAAGTTGAAAGACAAGCTGCCCTATTGGGATCGTTTCCCGGTTGTGTTTCCGATCAACTTCTATAAGGATGGGTTCCTAGGGATTAACCTTCACTACCTGCCCCCTTTGTATCGGGCGCAATTGATGGATGCTCTCTATAACATACGTAACAATCAGAATATGGATGAAACAACGGTATTGAATGTCTCATATGAAATCCTTAAAGGTGCTTCTCAATTCAAATCCTTTAAGCCATGTGTCAAAAGATATCTGTATCATCATATTACTTCGCATTGGCTTATTATTGCTCCTGAAGCTTGGGAGCCTGTTTTGTTTTTACCGATAGCTAGATTTCAAAAAGCAAATCAGCAACGTGTTTGGGATGATTCTTTGAAGAGGATACAGTGATGATTGGTGGATATATGATTGGTCCTAGACGTGTTCGTTATAATCCTGACGAAGAAGAGAGATTTGATGAGTGTATACTTGAGTATTACAAAGTACGAACTGATCATACGTATGTAAGTACTGATTCTTATATAACCGGGACGCTTTTAGAATTGTATGAAGATCAAGTTCCAAAAGTCCAAATACAAAACCTTAAATTATGGAATCGTTGGCCAATATGGAACTCATTCCGAATTCTAAGTTATTGGATGCTTAAAAATAATATCGATCCGTTATTTGTAACGAATAAGAATACGTATTTTGAAAGACTTAAATCGTGGATTTTGACCCTAAATAAGGAACAATGAGTGGCATTACTGGTTCCGATAGTCTTGTAGGGTTTAACATTGAGACGTTTAGAGGGTATCTCAATAACGTTCAAGGTGTTCTAAAGCCTTCGAAGTTTATGATATATCTTACTCCCCCAGCGGCAATTGATCAAGGACCATTAACATCCTTTGGTCGGCAAGGGGCACAAGGTGTTCAATTTGCTTGTTCGGCTGCAATGCTTCCAGGCATGGAAGCTATTACATTCGACGCTCGACGTTATGGTTATGGAGCTATCCAAAAGCTTCCGTGGGCACCGGGATTTGGTCCCTGTCCTATGCAGATTATTACGGATGCTGCCGGTTTGGAGTGGTCATTCTTTAGACTATGGCTTTCGAAACTTGTTTCGTTTGATATGTCGCGAGGGATCAATAATCCTAATCCAGCCGGATATTACCCTTACGAGGTAGGATACCTACCTGATTTTGCCGTGAATGTTTCAGTCATTCAGTTTAACGACACCGGTCAAGAAGTTTTGGAAGTGACTTTACGTAATGCCTACCCTATTGGTTTGGGAGAAGTGAAGCTTGATTGGGGTGAAAACAATGCCGGTCGGTTTAACGTATTCTTTCATTTCCAAGATTGGAAGCAAGAGGACTTGACTATACAACAGCAATTTGGATTGGACCCTGAACAGGACTGACGCACTATATTTGATAAATACTTTATGGAAAAATATGGATTTGTGTACCTTTGGTACGATAGGAAACATAAGAGATACTACGTTGGATCACATTGGGGGTCTGAAGATGATGGATACATTTGTTCATCAAATTGGATGCGTGATGCATATCGAAGACGCCGGGAGGATTTTAAACGACGAATTCTTTCTCGTGTTAATACAACACGACAAGAACTTTTAGATGAAGAACATAAATGGTTAAACCTTATAAAAATTGAGGAATTAGGAAAACGATATTATAATCTTCGTACATGGCATCAAGGACATTGGACAACAATTGAAAATACATTATCAATAAGGGAAAAAATTTCAAAAGCTAACAAAGGACGAAAGTTACTTCCGCGTTCAGATGAGTATAAGAAGAAAATTTCAAAAGCTAACAAAGGACGAAAACAAACTCCTGAAGCAATTGAAATTAATCGTCAAGCACAACTTAAATCGTATGAGAATGGACGCGTTGCTTTTATGAAAGGAAAAACATACGAAGAATTAGGTTATATTCATCCAATGCTTGGAAGAAAACATACCGAAGAAAGTAAACAGAAAATTAAAGAAGCCCGTGCTAAACAACCCCCTCCCCGATTAGGAAAAAAGAAAAATTATGCGTTATTTTGAGATATATAATCAAAAAATAGAGAACATCAAGAAATCTTTGTATAGGGAGACTTGGCGGTTAACCGCTACCAATCCCTTTTTTGTTTTCCACAACCCCCAAAATCTTCCAAATTTAGATTCATATTTAAGGAGATATCATGACACTACCTACAATCGCAGTTTCGACATTCGAAGTGACGTTGCCTTCAAACCAAAAGAAACTCAAGCTTCGTTCCATGCTTACTAAGGAGGAAAAGGTTCTCCTTATTGCAAAGGAATCCCGTGACCTCAATGACGTTATGGTCGCTGTGACTGATGTTATTCAAGCTTGTATTCAAGAGCCAAAGGATACTAAGGTAACAGACTGGCCAATCTTTGACGTGGAATATGCATTTGTTCGTTTGCGATCAATGTCCGTTTCACCGACGATTGATTGGGGATTGGTCGATCAAACCAATCAAAAGGAACATAAGTTCAAGATCGATTTGAACGATGTCAAGGTCGTTGGACTTGAAGGACGAGAAGCCCCGTTTGTTATTAATGTCGGTAACGGTATTAAGTTTACCCTGGATTATCCTAAGGTAGCATTGCATGGTGATAAGAAGTTTCTTGATTTACGAGGGGAACGATCTTTCAACGCGATGCTCGCCAAGTCGCTGGTATCGATTTCACAAAACGAGATAACGACCAAGGCAAAGGATATTAAGCCCGACGAGCTAGAGGCTTGGGTTGACACCCTTCCTATTCAAGCATATAATGATGCCCGTGAATTCTTTCGTGACCTTCCCCATATCGAGTGGACAACTGAGTATACCGATGGGAATGGTGAAAAGGTTCCGGTGAGGTTGAGTACGCTCAATGATTTTTTTATGTTTGTCTGAGCCACAATAACCTTATAAACTACCTGCGTCTCAATCTTAATTTGATGCATCATCATAAATGGAGTTTGTCTGATATAGAAAACATGACGCCATGGGAGCGTGATTTCTATGTTGACTTGATCCATGAACAGATGAAAGAATCTGAAGAAAAGAGCATTCAAGATGAGTTCAACAGTTTCTTATCGTAAGGCAAAGTCTTTCATTTACAATTGGTTATATTTGCAGTTCTTCGCACCGTTGAAAGATTTGAAAGATGATTATAATGAAGTTTTGACTATGCCGACTGGATTGCCCAATCATCATCTTGGTTTACATCGTTATATGCAATTTACTATGATTAGTGTAATGGGGAAATAATGACATATAAGTATACCAAATATCCTAATCCGAATAAAAATACCAAAATTTGGGATTATACCTATTTAAAGATGTTGGGTGAAATGAGCCATCAATATATGCATGCATATCCTGATTGGGACCCCCTTGTTAATCCTTTAAGTATTATCACTTTACAGGGTGCTGTTAGTAGTGTGATGAGGAAATAACAATGGAATGTTATGGTCTTAATAAAAATATCCAAATTTGGGGTGTTACCTATCGAGCATTCTACCTAAAAGTCAGTGGAGCTATATATAATAGGTATGAGAAACTCTTTCCTTGGGTTTATCCTTCTGTTTCATTAGATTATGATACTTTATCAGAAGCTATTAATAGTGTATTCAAACATTAACAAATGTTAAGAATCAGTTCCACCCGCCCCTCATACATCGGCACGTTGTTGATGATAAGTTGTTATCATTGTGGATTTCATGAGTTAAGTCCGCGACTAGATAAGGACCGGTCAATTCAGAATCCTCATAGTTTCCGCCGCTTTCGTCTAAACCAGCCGGGCTAAGGATATTTAAATTGATACCAGCCCCCACAGTTACACTTAACCCCCCTTGAATTGGAAACTTAGCATAGACTGACGGAGTACACGAAACGATTGCTCTAAACAACGCCTCGATATCAGTACGTCTAACAAATTGAGCAGGTATCTTATCAGTATCAACGACTAGGAATTGTTGTTGCCCACCATTTCCTCCATAAGCAATCTGTTGTGCTTGTTGATTATATTGACCATCTGTGGTCGGAATAGGAACAGGGGATGGAGGGATATCATAAATCAATTTGTTACTCTTCTTATCAAGCACTCGATATTCCTGTTTTAGTGCCATAAGAGTTTCAGATATAGATAGACGGTTACCTTGTTGTTCTTCGCCTGGAATGGATGTGGTATAATCAATAATTTGGTTGGTATTGAGTATCATATTTTCCCAAGCAAAACCGGGAGTTACACTTTGATAGAAGGATGGTCCCCCACCCGACGCCTGTTGAAACATATATTCAGCGGGGGCTAATACACATCCTGAATTATTTCTGTAATAACATGTAACTCCACTCTGATATTGAGCAAATGTTAGTATTTTTCGAAATTCGTCAATAGCTTTGAAAGGCTTTAGTTTATCAACCACATAAGGATTGACCGGAAACAGTAAGCCATTGGATGCTACAGGAATGGATAATCCCCCTCCTACACCTTCGGAATGAATTTGTGATATAGCATCGGTGGCAGTGATTTGTTGAAACGATTTGGATATAATATTGGAGCGTTCGGTATAATATTCAGGACCGATCACTTGTAGTTCATACGCGAGTGTACGTGCGTTTTCAGAAAGATTTTCTTTCGTAAGGGAGTGTAACGCGCCAGAGCCCGAATAACCTCCACCCCCGGAAGCAGAAATAGAAAAAGAGACAGGTTCGCCGCCTCGCAAACCAAGTCGATCAACCAATTTACTGTTGTCAAGAATAAGTGCTCTTGCTGTAATATACGGTTTACAGACCGATTCGAAGATTTCCAGTTTGTTGACATAGGCTGCTATATCCACTCCGTTGATTACAAACGAGTTAACACCAGCGTATCCTACTTGGGTTGCATTTGTCTGAATCATATTAGTTATCGTTCAGTAGTTTCTCCAAAGCATTGGCTGTCGGGGTTTTATATGGATCGTTAAGAACTAGAAGGCTCTTACGACTTTCATTAATACCACGTTCCATTTCATAGTACGTAATGTTTTGCCAGTAAACCAATTCATCGATTGGAATGGATTGTTGAAGTAACAATAAATCAGTAATAAGAACTCCATTGGGATCGATAAAACCAGCATTGGCAGTCCAGAGTTGAACAGTATCACCAACGTCAAACTCATTAAGAATTTGAGCAACAGTCATTGTAGTTGAATTAATGATTGATGTAACTATACCAGTTCCCACAACAGATAAATCACTATTAGCTGCTTGCACAAGAGTATTTGAAACAAACTGAGCGGTATTGGTTACTTGCACTTCGTATAGTACATTCAAGTTCGTGAACCAATCGGTAGGGTTTCTCTTATAACCAATGATAGAAGTAGGACCCCAGATAGGAATGAAGTATTTCTTTTGGTTTATAGGCAATCGATTATAATAGTTGGGGGCGTAAGTTAAGTCGTCGTCTGACCAATTGGTTTGCCAGTAGGCTGTCATCGATTGAGCTAATTCAAATGATCCATACTTATCGACAATGAACTCGTTAAACTCTTCTTGTCTCAAAAACCACCCATAGTATGGGTCAACAATCCCATTGGCGAGATACAATAACCAATCCCAATGAGAATCCCCATAATAGTTATATGATAACACATCTGACCGTTGATAATCAGGTACGTCATAACCATAGAAAGCATTAGGGCTTTGACGAATATGATCAGCAATAACCACTCGCCTAGAGATATCTCGGATGTTTGTATTCCCATATAGAATAACAGGGAAGTTTTCAAAGTAATTTGTTGCCATTAGGCACCTTTCGCAATAGCTACTGCATTATCCAAATCAGTATTAGTAACAAAGTCACCTTTACGCCAGTATTCGATTTCAACAAACTGAGCATGAATAATAACTGAAACAGGGGCATTTTGAGGGGTCGAGGCTCCCGCAGTTGTATCAGGATCGGCACGATGAAACGATGGAGCATGACCACCTGCATAATCAACAAGGAAATTGGTTAAAACAGCAGGCTTGAACTTGAAGATATAGTCATCATTAGGATTGAATTTGATCAACCAAACTGAAGGGAATTCCCAATATAAACCACCCGGAATATTAATACCAGTGTTAAGAACATTTTGTACACCAGCACCAGCAGCCGGTGCCATATTATTGTTAATATACTGAATAATTTTTCGGATTTGTTCAGCCTCTTTAGGAGTATTACAAGCAAGAGTCCAAGTTAGTTGGTGTTGTTTATATTCGGGTGATTCAAATAGAATAGTAATGAATTGGTTTGGAGCCACACCTCCAAATGCACGTAATGCTGTTAAACCAGCTTGTGCTAATCCTCCCGCAGCAACACCGGTACCAACAGCACCAAAAGTATGAGAGATGGCATTAACAGATTGAGCAAGGCTGCGACCTAACGCAGAACCAGCTAGACCGGCAAGAATTTTACCACCGGAATCAAAAAATTCAGCAAGTAAGTTAGCTTGGTTCCAACGAACACCATGGGCATCGATTAATTGATCAGGTAATGGTAAAAATATCTGTCCGTCAGTATTTTGAAGAACAACAGAATTAGCTTGCTGACCCCAATCAATAGCTGCAAGGGAAGTATAATACTTTGGTAAATCCTCAGGAAACTGCATTTGTTGAATTGTCGTAGTAGCAGCCTGGGATGCTTGGACTACCGGAGCAACGGGCACCGTGCCTGCAAAAACAGAAGGAATAAAAACTTGGGGATTAGTGGTAACACTAGAAGCGAGATCAGCCATCGATTATTTAGTCCTATATCCTAGAGCAGTTTCCCCCCATATTTCGAATTTAATACCCCGTTTTTTACACCAATCCTTGGCAGCTTCCCATTTTTTCATGTTTTTGGCATATTCAAAGGTTTCTTTCAGACTTCTTTTGGTCATCTGACCTTTCTTGGTTAACTGTGTGGTAGGAGGAACTTGCTGGTATTCAGGCTTAATCTCTATGAGATACTGTGAACCATCCTTCTTTTTGTACCAGAGGTCTGGAAAGTAACGGTGGACTTTGTTATCTAGGGGGGAGACATAGGGTATAATGATTTCCTCTGATGACCATTGCACCACGTCGGGATCATGATCGAGTTTCATCATAACGTTAAACTCCCAACCTGATCGATATACGATATTCGTAGGGTTACCTTTATATTTGCTCTTATTTTTGGGCTTAAAGATACCTTTTCTGGTCATATATATTATTTAGAACTAAATATTTGATGGCTAATACAACTTCTTCAGCAACAACCACTGGCGCAGCCAAAGGATCGACGTTTAAAGCTTATGCTGGCAATTTGATTGGCGGTATTGTTGAAGGTGCAGCACGTGGTTTAGGTGTGTCTGATGGGGGAATAGGACAAGCTATTAAGACAGCAACGACGCCTCGTGTTTCCTATGTGTCTAGTCCAAGTGGCACCCAAACTCCAATGCCATCTTCAATGAGGATGATGGTGCAAGAACAACTTAAATTACCACCGCCCGAAGAAATTGAACAAGCCACACGTGATTTAGAAAATGATCCAAAACTTCCTGAAGACGGTTCGATTAACACTGCATACAATCGCTTGCATGACCATGTGCAGGAAGGCTTTGTTGCAATCACCGATGTTATTCAACATAACTTTCATCTTGTTGAACAACGCCTAACTGAGCAGTCACGTGCAATCAACATCATCAATACTGAGCAACAGAAAACGAAACGTTCTCTTGAAGACCTCGAACAACGTTTTGGTCGATTTGAGCGTGGGGGGTTACAAAGCAGAGGTAATGACCCTTTTAAGTTTGGGAATGGTATAAGTGAGAAATCGTGGAAATCATCTCCTAATAACGGGGGTGGTATTATTGAGGCACTTGAAAATCTTGGAGAAGGTGCTTTAGCTGGATGGATAGCTAGAAAGCTTTGGCCAACAATGCTTCGCTCTGTTCCATGGTTAGCAGCGGGAGCGGCATTAGGAGCAGCAGCTTGGTTTGGAGAAAAGGGACGTTCTGAATTAAATGCCCTACCCAAAGCAACATGGGGAGATAAACTTGATTCATTGGGATGGGGAACGTCACCGTCTGTTCAAGAATATAATCGTCGTCGTTCCTCTCTTCAGTCTCATAATAGACGAAGAGATGCCCTTGGATTAAGTAGCGGACCACTCTCAGGTAATATCGATGATCGGCGCGGACAAGCACCTTATACTGGCTCGGGAGAAGGATCAGGTAAACCATTATTTTTTCAAGGGGGAGCCCCTAATGAAAAGGGTCCTATTCAATTGAATGCGGACCAAGCTATTATTTCAGGTAAGACAACTGAAATCAAATCAGATAGAACCGAAATCAAAGGTTCTACTCTTACCATTAGTGCTGATAAAGTTAAACTATCTGATAGTGCCAAGAGAAGTCTACTTGAACAATTAGGATTAGGCAATCTTCATATGCCTTCTCTTGCGTCAGTACTGAGTGGAATGTCAGGTGGGGCAACGTCGGCTGTTAGTGGTTTATCAACGATGGGTAATCAAGCATCGGGTGGGGCAACTGGTGACGTACTATCAAACCAAGTAAATCCTCAATCCGATAGTTTTTTTGGTAAATTCGGACAAGCTTTTGCTGATATAGGTAAAACAATTGGGGGTGGTATTACTAATGGTTTTACTGATCATCCTAATCATGCTATAGGTGGTTTTAATTCTGGTATGGCTCGTCGCCCTGATGGTATGGGTGGTTATGCTAATGCTCCGGGATCGACATATGTATGGCGACCGGGCGGTGGTGGAGGCGGTGGGGGACGCACTACTTGGTCCGGTGGTTCACGTCCTAGTGGGGGTGGATATGGCGGTGGTGGAATAGGTATTAATCCTAACACTCCTATTAATGTTCCGGCTGGAACGCCGGGTACGACTGCTACTCTAATGTCACAACGTGCTCAGTTTAGAGATATGTTGAATAATCCTCAAACCCGTGAACTTGCCATGGGTTTGATGGTAGCAGAAAACAACGGTAGCGCCCAAGGTAGAATGTCAGTTTTGGAAACTGCATTAAATCGTGGTGTTTCGCATGGATTTAATAATTCTAATCAAATCTTTTCGTCAGCTTATTATGCTCCCTTTCATGATGGGGGATTACAACGGGCGTTGGGTCAACTTCGAAGCAATCCTCAATTACGTGCCCAAGTAAACGCTGAAGTTGATCAAGTTTTAGGGGGATCAAACTGGTCTAATTTTGGTACTCAAAATGGATCGGCTGGTGTTGCAGCATCAGCAGCACGTGACCAAACAGTAACCGCGCGCTGGACTGGTGAAACTTATTCACGAAAAGATAATCCTATCGGTACAGCACATCATGGTGCTGGTACGATCCGAATGGAAGGTGGATGGTATCAAAACACTCAGAGACAAATTCAAGATTGGGATCGTCAACATCCCCAGAATAATACAACTCCACAAGGACAACCATCAGTTCCCCAGAATAATACAACTCCACAAGGACAACCATCAGTTCCTCAGAATACAACACCAGCATCGCCAACTTCTCAAAACAATGGACCAACTGTTGCAATTCCTTCAGGACGTTTAACATCGAAACAGCTTGAAAACTTTGTAGCACACCATGAAGCTTTTGAACCTAAGCCGTTTTCTGATTTTGGACAAACTAATATTGGTTATGGTACTAGTGCTCGACCGGGTGAAACATCTATTTCAGAACCCGAAGCACGTCAGCGAATGGTTTCTGAATTAGATAAACACATGGCAAAAGTCCATGAAATGAATCCAAAACTGGATCAAGGTACTAAAAATGCTTTGGCATCCTTATCATATAATATTGGTGATAACTGGATGACTTTGAAAAATCAGGATGGTTCGAAGACTTTAGGTGATTATGTTCGTGATGGAAATATACAAGGAATTAAAGAAAAAATTGTTCAATACAATAAGGCTGGTGGAAAAGTACTTTCGGGATTAACAAAACGACGTAATGATGAATCCCAAATGATTGGCAATCCTCGATGGGGAGATGTTACAGGTTCGGATGTTGGTAAGGATTGGGGACGTGCTGAAAACCAAGGTGTACCGGGACAACCGACCCATACACAACAAGACCCTTCTAAGCCTTATCCCGCTGGTCAGACAAGCCAAGTACCTATTGGACAACCACCTAGAGCAGGGACGCCCCCAACACCAGGGCGTTCCTCTCCCGATGGTGGAGGTAATCAATCACATATTGGCAATCTAGCAAAGGCTGATGAATTTCTTTATCAAGCATATAATCGAAGTTCTCACACTGATTCTGGTGGTCCTTATGGATGGAAAGATGTTCAAGCTTCTCAGCGTTATGGGATGTCACTTAAAGAATATGCTATTCAAGGTATGGACCCTAGAATGCGAATGGCATTGTATGAACAAGGTCAAACATACGAGAAAGCAACAGGACAACCATTTACCCTTAATACTGGTTTCCGTGATGACTATCGTCAATCTATTGCTACTGGTAAAGTTGTGGCTGCTCCGGGGGGTTCTACACATGGTGGTTCTAGAGTGGTGGGTGATCCTAATAGTCCTTATGCTCAAAAATTTGGACAACAAATGTCGGGATATGGTCATGGTCAAGCAGCAGACTTTGATGAAGGATTTCCACAATGGGTAGCAAGACAAGGACCTGATACAGGAATAGGTTATACAGGACGACATTTTGGAGATGCCCCTCACGTTTCGTTTAGTGGTTCATATGAAGCACGAAAGGTAGGAGAAGGATTTTCACCACAAGGTGGTGCAAGATTTGGTCAACGCTTTAATCAATTCATGGGAGATCAAGGAGGCGCACAATCTGCACAAGCCGCTGGTGGAAAGAAAACTATGATTTTCTTTTCGGGTATTGATGGGCGTATTGATAAAGAAGCTGCTCAAGCATTTGCAAAACAGCAGGGTGCAGAAGCAAAAATATTTGCTTTCAATGATACGGCTAGTGCAGCACAATATCTAAAACAAAATCCTGGACCTTATTCTGTTATGGGATTTTCGCAGGGTGCTAGTGCAACTACACTTGAGAGATTCGAAAAGGATGCTATACGTGCTGGTGTTCCTATGCCAGAAAGAGTTGATACTACTGGATTGAGTGATAAATCCCCTCAATATAAAAGACCGGCTGGTGTTGTGGGTGTTGATTTTATTGATCATTCGGGTGGTGCTCATGCAGGTCAAACGAATGTAGTTGATATGCGCCCTCGTCTTCCGGCTACTGGTTTTCATGATACACCGGGTACTGGTATTCTAGCTCAGTTAACAAGAGAAGGTGCCTCTTCTAATCCTTCCAGTCCTTCAGGGGGTGCTCCTTCTAGTGGGAATGTTCCTTCTAGTGGTGATACACAAACTCATTATAATGAAGGATGGGAAAAGAATTCGATTGGTAAGAAAGGATGGGAACCATCACCATCTCCGATGCCTGATTGGTATAAAAACCAAGGGGGAGATACGGCTAAAGATTATAACAATCGTAGGGATGCGTGGCGTAATGCTAGAACTCCACCCCCCGGTGATGTTGGTCCTCCCGCTATGCCTGGAAAATATTCAGGACCAAACGCTGAAGGACAACAAGGCGCACCTATTTTAAATCAAGACAGTAAGTATGGTGGTGCTAATAAATTTGGAGGTAAACCACCAGCGCGTGATATACCTGCACCTTCAAAGGAAACATTATCAGGACCGGTTACTAATCCAGAAGGATCGGCACCAGAAGGATGGCATAAGACTGACACTACACAACAACCAAATGTAAAACAAAAATGGGCTGATGTTGATAAAGGTGCGGCTGAAGGTAAGTCAGGTGCTAATAGAGTTAAACCTCATGGGGGGGCATCGGTGCGTGATCGTGCGACCCATAAGTCTGGTAAACCAAAGGAAACACCACAAGGTGGGGGACGTAAAGAAACGTCAGGTGGGGGTAAGCAACATGGCTCCGGTCATCCAAGCACGGGGGGACGTGGTAGCGCGCCTGGAAATATTGGTGGGGCACCGGTTAACCATCCTGAGTCAGGTGGTGGTTTCCCTGGTTCGGATGGCATTGGAATGGAAAAAATCAACGGGGATTATGATAAAGGCGGATTGTGCATGGTGTGACAACTTGTCGCATAGCTTGTGCTGTCCTATTGTGTTATGTTGGCGACCGTGATCCTAAGGGAGATTTGTTATGAAGAAATTCCTACTTGTTGCTGCCGCGTGTGTAGCATTCGTGTCACCTCTTCACGCTGAAGCTGGTGTGGTCAATTTTGTGTGTTCCAACATTTTGATCAACCCCCAGGATCGTGATCCTGATCCCACCTATAAGATTACGGTTGATCTTCGATTGAGTGATGATGGTGTCTACATTGTTGGCACTCGGGTTATTCATCATTCAATTCATGGTGCTCAATATGTTCGGCATCGTCAGTATCCCAATTTTCATGGTACAGATAAGTCCAATGGAAATATTGATGTGTTGTGGGATGGTGACAATCAATATGGTCATATGACTGGTCATGTGTTTTGGTATAATCAGAATTGGCATTATACCGAAAGATTAGTCAAGAATGGTCGAGTGATGTTTGACTTGGATAGCATTTGTTCAATTGTGAATGGAGAATAAAGTGAAGAAATTCCTACTTATTGCTGCCGCGTGTGCAGCCCTCGTGTCGCCTGTTCATGCAGGTATCTTTCATAGAGAGTACACATGCATTGTTATCGATAAGGACCCCCCTCTTAATGTACGAGCGACCCCTGGTGGTCGTATCATTGGAGGTTTTGATCGTGGTGATAAGGTGATTGTCGTTAGCGCCGACCGCCATCCAAACGCGAGTTGGGTATACGTCGAGTCCCCCACTGAGGGTGCTGTTGCAGGGTGGGTTTATCGTTCCCTTCTTGGAAGTTGCATCTGGGAAAATATTGAGGGAGAACCATAATGAAGAAATTCCTAATGGCTTTGGTAGCAGTACAAGTCTTTGTTGTTGCATCATCACAAGTCTCACATGCCCAAGCGTTCTCTTCCTATTGGAACCACAACGGTTCCATTATGGGATTAGCTGCACAAGGCAATCAACGTGCATTTGTTTATGTTCAGCCACGTCCTGGCATGGCTGAGTTGGGTGTGCAGGGGGAAAGCTTTTTCGAGGGAGTGAGTGATGGTCATGCCTATTACGGAACAGCATTTGCTTTTTCCCCTCGTTGTGGAAAGCTTCCGTTTCCGGTATCGGGACCGATTTCACCTGATCAATTGCATGTGGTTCTGTTTGGTAACATGCCACGGACTGATCCGGTGACGTGTCAGATTGTGCGTTATGATAATGTAGAATTACATTTTGATTATGTGGGTAGGTAATGTTCCCTGAAGCTATTCGCAAACATCTAACACAGACAAACAAAGAACGGGTTTTAGAGAAATATAAAGAGAAGTATGAACCCTCTCTCTATGTCCTTTTGACAATGCTTAGACCTTTGAACCCTCAGTGGTCACTTGTTACTATTCGGTCGCGTGAGATGAAGATTATATCAGATGCTATCTTTAACGAAACCACTTCCTCTAACTGAAGCCGAATTGGCTGGTGTTACCATTACGAAACTCCCTCCCGGTATAGCTAGGGGAGCCGATTTTATGACTAAATGGGGAGGGTGGAGGAATAAAAATAATGGTTTGGGAAAGATGCCCCTTGCAAAAACACGAGGGAGGAAATTCAAATTCAAAAACAAAAATAAGAAAGGTTGGTACTAAATAAAGGATCATGACAGGTAATACACAAGAAAGATTTGGCTCTAATAGAGCGTATGGTTATGGTGGTCAGAAAACTGGCACCATTGTTTCAATTAAAGACCCAGAGAATCGTGGAAGGGTTCAAGTACGTTTCCATGGTTATAATGATGCTCAAGGTGTTGATAAAGACGGTTTGGAGTGGGTTCATGCGGGAGGGCAAAACTCTCAGATAGCAGGACATACTGCAACACAGCCTTATTATGCTGGCACTCAGGTTGAATTACACGGTACCGATGGTGAGCATCAAATCACGGGAGCACGAGCCGGTTTCGATTCTGAAAAACGATTGTCAGGGGAAGACCCACCGCAACTCGATACATCGGAAAATACTAAGCCCGACTTACCGAATATTGTTAGAGGGGATAAACAAACATCGGTGCGAGGCTCACCGGGTTTACAACCATCATCGGATTATGGTGCTACCAAGTATTTTTCCTATGGTTCATGGTCGAGTATGTTTCAGCATATGTACCCGTATTCTCTAGGTACAGCAGGCAACGTTTCACCATATGGGCAGGGTCAAAAAGCCAAGATGCACCAATTAAAATCAATTGGTACTCAGGCAATGCAGAATGGTTCGGACGTACTCGACACAGTTGATGGCATGGACGATAATTTCTCGGGAGCATTTAAACCAGCGACCAAAATTATTCGTAACCTACGTAATAATGGTTATGGGAATGGTATTGAGCAACAGGGTGGTCAACAGATTGGACAGTCCGAAGGTGTGTTCAATGGAGCGTTCGGAACGAATGCAAACAATGCCAATTTCATGATCCAATCGTTCATTGCTCTAATTCAATCACTTATTAAAGCAGTTCAATTTGAAGATAGTTTGACTACGACTAATCTCTATTCCGAAGCGAATAACTTTGGTATTATGATTACACCTTGTCAGAATACTCTATTAAACATATCATCTGATTTAGTAACAAACCTACAGAATGATTTAAATCAATTGTTAGCAGGTGGAGGGGGGTTACCAACAGCATTCTATCAGTCAATTCTTACTGATATCAATACTAATTTTTCTCAGGCAATGTCACAAGGTTCGTTAAATCTATTAACGTTATTGAATAATGCTACAAGCGATTCGAATGGAACACCTTTTCCATTAAATCAGATTGTCTATATTTTAGGAGGGGCAACGCTATGTACCACCCTCGCACAAAATCTCTTGACATTCGACAATTTAGTTGGTATACCTCAGTCGGTGACCTATGCGACATGCGGTGGTGTCATCGGACTGGCAATCCAAGGTAAGCTTAATACGTTGCCGCTCTATACGCCAGCTAATACAGCGCCTCCGCAAGCGACTGATAGTGCTCAAAGCCCGGCATCAATGTCTAAATGGACTGGTAATATGATCGCAATGGGTGAGTTGATGTCAGGACAATTGAATAACAACTTTTTGACTGGTATACAAAAGAAGTATCAAGATGCGGATCGTAATCATGGTCCGAGTGCACTTAAGAAACATACTGATCGTATACCTAATTATTCGGATGGACCATCAAGTCCAGTAAACTATGCTGATCCTTCCCTTGGATCACAAATGCAGCCATGGATATCAGGACAAGGATATGACGCCTAATTTAATGAATAAATCATGTGATAATATTGTTGATGCTACTCAAGAAGTACTTGTAAATACTCAATATGAATTTCGTAAATTTGGTCTTTACATCCATGAAAGTGGTTTCAATCCTTATTGGGATGAACGTTTGTGGATGTTATTGTCGCGAGCAATGAGACAGACATATTATGCAGCCTTTAGTATGTAAATGTGGAAAGACAACCCAGACGATGTGGAGCATGCCCGATGGGTTTTTATGTTCCAATTGCTATAAGAAGCTAAGAAGAGCAAAGAAGCGTAAGCGATTGAAAGCAAAGAAGAAACGACTGTAACATTTCGTGATTAGACATTCACAATGACTTAGGCTAGTGTCTTTTCACACCGGGACGAACTGGACCGGTTAAGCCTAGTGAAAATAGAGAGCCCCGTGAAAGTTCGTGTGACAATTAGCGGGGCTCTTCGTAACTTACGTCTATCTCTAGTTTCACACCCGGAGTACGGCATGACCGGAAGGTGTTAAAACTCTTTGTTATGGTTTGTGGAAACTACCCGGATTTAAACCGGTGGAAATCTTAGCGGATTTTAACGGGGTTCAACTCCCCCTAGGAGGTAACGGAGGTAGACGTAAGTTACGAATATACCGGTCATTGGAGGGGGGTAGTTCTCCCTAAAACTTGTGGGCTTCTGGTGTGTCTAACTAACACATTCTTTCCCGCGTGTAGAAAACAATGGCTTTATTAGCCTTAGGAAGCCACGATTGCGCAGTTGTGGAAAGTAGGGCATTTATGATTTGAAAGGGATAGAAATGAAACCTTTTATTCATGCGAAATCTTCGGCAGCAAAATATGGTGGTAAGCCCGAAGATTACCTTCCGGTGCACGATCTAATAGATTCATCTAAGGCAGCGTTGCCTGATGTTCGTCACCGTGCCTTGTTTCATTCGTCCTTTGGTATTTTCATGGTTGAAAAGATACTAGGGACCACATTAACGAATTCGGACGGAAAACAAATTTCTGTTCGAGATATTGCGGAACAACACGTTATGGAAGACCTGGGATTTATTCCCACGGTTGAAACGTGGTTTCGTAATATGAAGATTGAACCGTGGATGAATGGTAAAAGAAAAGTTGGTACCGTTCACCATATCCCTATGCATCTTGATATGGAGTTAAAAGATGTCCTTGTTGATTAAAACGTTGGTTGCTGAATATAATAAGACCAAGAAAGAATTTATGGAGAAAGCGCGGAACGCATTGCGTGGTGCTTTCAATGAATTCTTCGATGCCAATCCAGAGATTGGTCAGGTCGTATGGACGCAGTATACACCATATTTTAATGATGGTGACGAATGTGTGTTTAGTGTACATGATATGTTTTTCAACTTTGTTACCTTTGATGGTGAACCTGAGGATTATGAAGACGACGACGCGGATTGTTATGGCGCTAGTTTTTATAGCTATAAGGGTGAGACTGATCCTATCTCGGAACAACGTGCTGCGTTCAAAAATTTCACACATGCAATTCGTGGCCTCCCCGATGAAATCTTCAAAGATTCTTTTGGGGATCACGTGAAAGTGATTGCCAATCGGGATGGTTTTAATATACAAGAGTATGAGCACGAGTAATTCTAGCGAGAGCTAGAGTCCGGAGGTTACTCCCTTTTCCTCCGGTATTACTTGAGGGGGTGATGCGCATCGGGCGCTCCCCCCTCCCTTTTTTCACAAGGATTTCCTATGCCTAAGAGGTAAATTTCTTATATCCGAAAATAAAAAAAAGGTCAGACGTAAACAGCAACTTGCTTATGCTGTAGTTAAATCGCTTGGAATACCATTAAATGTAGAGCAAAGTGATAGCCGAAAAAAATACAAAGAAAGAACTGTTCTTTCTTATAAGGCAGTTCAATCGATGGAAATTCAACTTTGATTAGGATATACCTGGGATGAAAGTTTGTATTATATGTGCTACAATGTTTGAGCAAACAAACAATGCACAAAAATGTTGTTCTGAGAACTGTACAAAAATATTAATCAAAAAACGTCGAAGACGTTATAATCAATCAGAAAAAGGTAAAGTAACAAATAGACGTAGTAATAAACGTTATCTGAAATCAAAAAAAGGTAAGGAAACTAAAAAATCTTATTCTAGAGAATATAGAAAGTTTTATTATCGAACAGAAAGCGGTAAATTACGGATGCAGGCAGCGTCGAAAAAAGTTAGAAAAAAAAGGCAACTTGCTTATGCTGTACTTAAATCCTTGGGAATAAAGAAAAAGTATAAGAGAGAAAACGAAAAACAAGATGTTAACGTCCTTAAGAAAGAATATGAAAAACGAGTTGCTGTTGCTTATGAGGTAGTTAAATCGTTGGGAATTCAACTTTGATAGGAGAAACATATGTTACAGATATCTTCACGTACCGGTGCTTCAGCGACACGTCGTGTTGGTAAGGTTGGTTTACTTCAACTGTTGATCGATCTTATGGAAAATGATCCGACAGCCTCTAAAGAGGTTATGTTTAGAAAGTGGCGTACAGCCATTATTAATGATCCTGAAGATGTAGATGTAGCACTATTGTATACATTTACTAATCTTTGGGAAACGGCTGAGCGTGATCGTAAGCAGATGACAAAACCACAAACAACACGTGATCCCGCACAAATTGAAGCAAAAAAGGCTCAAGTTGCCGAGGTTCGGGAGCAGATTGTTCGCAAAGTGTTTAGTCTTGACTTTGTGATGCCAAATGGTCAGCAACTTGGAGATTGTACATTTGGCTATCTCGAAAAGGTTGGGGGTGTTTTTGTTAAGATTTCGAAAATGGGTAAGCCAAATCAAGTTATTCGTAAAGTCCTTACTGCGAAAAAACTTGAAGAAGCTGCTAGGGAATAATTCCCATGATTCTAGGTAGGACTGGAATCCCAACTTGGCAGGATAAGCAACAAAATGAGCGTAAACTAGCTAAAGAAGCAACAATATTAGCAAATGAGTTCTTGACACCACATGGCTTTGAAGCTAGGATTGTGCTGTATCCAAAACGGAAACAAGACAATGAACGATGATGGTTTAGACATTCCCGAATGTCTCAAGGTTGACCCCGCTTTTCGTGGCAAGGGTGAGGTCACAACCGGTCATGCGGCACGTGTTGGTAACGGGGAGAAATCATACCAGACATATAACGGTCGCATGCTGCCCAAGACAATGAGCCCGACAGCATGGGAAATTATCTATGCCGAGGAAAAACTGCGTAAGCAGAAAACTGATGAACGTATCACAGAATTGAAGGAAAGGTTTAAGAAATGAAAACGGTAACCCTGAGTGAAGGCAAGTGGAACGATATTATTTTGATCCTTGCTAAGGGTGCGCAAAGTGCGCCTGATCAAAAACAAGCAACGTATATTCACAATCTTATGATTGCCATTCTTGAAGGGAATGGGGAAGAAAAAGAAGCTTCTGAAGTTATTGTTCAAGGATATCCAAATGACAAAGATCATGTTGGTTGCATACCCCCGGATGGAACACTCGAAAAGGGATTTAATACAGTTTTGAGTTATTTGGCGATATATCGTCCTGATTATCTCAGGATGATTGATTTTAAAAACCCCACCACTACGGCGCGGGATGGTTATTGGCTGAAGCATAATTATACGGGGGTAACTTTTGATGTTCCCGCCCCGGAATTTTTCCATCGTTTCCATATCGAAACGATCAAGTCCTATCCGAATTATATTCTGGACCAGCGTTTTCACGACAAGTAAATCAACGGAGTATGGAACATGTCACGTGGTTTTGTTGTTGGTTATGGTTGCCCTGATGGGGGAATGACAACTGATGGAGAAACCGAATTCGATGCCGAAAGATATTTTGACCGTCATAAAACGAAGCGTGCCAATCGCCGCTTTAATCGTGGCAATCGTCGTGATCGTCGTGATTATGACGACTACGATAACGATTAATAGGTTATGCAACGTCATAGCTTATGATCCAGCTTGCTGTGGCATTTCCTGTCCTGTTGATATGGCTGATAGATGATCCTCAAATTTGATAAAGCCCTCGATGGGGGTAGTGAAGTATTACATCTTCATATGAGTGAAAAGGGGTATTTTATTCAGCGCCCCCGCATTCGTTTTTTAAACGCTCGAATATCCCGTCGCTTTGAGTTTGCATTTGGTTTTGCTGAACCAATGGAACATAGTATGCTGGTATATGTCAATGGTTCTTTCAATAAAGACATAGCTGATATGTAAATTTGTATAGCTAATCTGTTTGACTTCGGGTTCGATCTTTTGTACATTCGCGTGGTCAGACGGAATTCACCGCTCTAAACATAGGAGATTATATAATGCCCATTCACACTGGTAAGCGCGAGCCCGCAGTCATTGCTGGTCTTGCATATCTCAACGGTCATATTCGTTACGTTTCCTCTTCGCGTTCGGACCATCTTCAGTCGGTCCAGGCTCTTCATCCTCAGGACGAGGATGGCAAGCGCGTGACGATTTCTTCGTTCACTCTCTATCGTCTCCCGGAGCCGATGCAGCGCGCCGAGGCTCTTGCCTATCTGGTGACCAAGTATCAGCCCGACGAAGCGGAACACAAGTTTCTTTCGAGCGAGCACACCAAGCAAGTCAAGCGCGACACCCCGAAGGGCGAGCGTCGGACTGGCGTCAAGGGCAAGCCGCGGACTGAGTGGTTCACGCCCCCGGTTGATGTGAACGTGACGGTCGAGCGCACGGCACCGAAGCGTGCCAATGTCCGCAAGCCGAAGAACGACGAGGCGACTGCGGTAGCGTAATATCCCCCCTCAAGTACAGCGTAGCGGGGAAAGGGGACAGGTACTAGGTGACCTGTCCCCTTTAATTCTAGGAACCTATATCAATGTATAACTGGCGTATTGAACTGAGAGATGGTAATTTCGAGATTGATATCGCAAAGCGTGTTGACATTCTTAATGGTCATCTCGTGCTGCGCGATGAGCAGGGTATGATTATCAAAGGTTATAATCAAACCCATTGGATTGGTTTTGAACAGCTTTCGAAAGCGGAGCATTAATGTATAAGGTCCAGTTTATCAACACCGTAACAGGTAAGGGTTACATCGATGGTTTTAAAACCGCGAAGGAAGCCAAACGAGTTGCGGAGAAGTTCAACCTCTATTACCTACAGGATAGTGTCAAGTATCCTGTGCGTACCAAATACTTGGGCAAAAACGCCTAGATGTCCTAATTGTGGTCAACCTGAAACGGAGTGTATGTGCTATGAAGCTTTCGGTTCTTGTTGCTAATCTGGCGCTCGGCTATCTTATTGCTGCGGGCGTCTATCAGACAGTGCAGTGGTTGGCAGTGTTGCCGTTCCTGGCATTCCTGTCAGTCGCCGCCCCCGCTATTGGTGTTTTGTTAGCGGGGCTGGTGTTCGTTCTTTTCATCGTCCTTTGGATTGGGTCGATGATTTCGGGGTCGGCGATTTTTGAGGATTGACAGGTGCAAATTTTTCTGCTAGTCTGTGGGATTCTGTGTTTTTCAGGTGTGTGGGCACTTGGTCATCTTTTGACCATGTACCCCGACCAAAAATATACCTCTAGCAGACACACAGAATATTACACTTCGTAACATTTCGTGATTGGACACTAAGCGATCAAGCTGGCATTCTCCGATTGTCAAATAGGAGACAGTCCCATGATGAAGCTTGGTTCCCAAACGAATAGCCTAGTCAACCATATTCAATCTCGTGCGACCATTGGTCAGCCCGTACCTGAGGTTGGTATGGGTGCCACAATCCTGGCGTGGACTGATCGATACCCGGCAACGATTGTCGAGGTACAGGTGATTAAAGGTCGCACCTACGTCACGGTGCAAGAGGATCGCGCCAAGATGATATCGGGGGATTATTACAATCCTGGCGAGTATGAATACACTCGCAATCCCGAGGCGTCTTTCCAGACTTGGCGCACCAACGATAAGGGTTTTTGGGAGGGAACCTATTTCAATCCCAAGACCAAGCGTTGGGTTAAAAACCCTGGCAATGGTCTGCGCATTGGTGATCGTGACAAGTATCACGACCCATCGTTTTAATTGGCGAGTGGGGCAGCACGGCATCGTGCGTTCCACGGACTAGTAGGGGGGAGGGTGGATAGGTAAGTATCCATTCCCTTACCGGATGAAATCCCTTGACCGGGAATATAGAGCCTCCCCTTTTAATTCCCTGCATAAAGGATTAATAACAATGACCGGTGATAAACATTTCGATGAGATGCAGACAATCGCAAAGACAGCAATGTCTTTAGCTGAAAATGCCATGGCGCAACTAAAAAGAATTGCTGATGCGCTCGGCACCGAAGAGCGGGGTGAGGCTCTTGTCGAGATTGCACGCAACGCCCACCGGGCAGAACAAAAGTTGGCGGCATTCGAGCGTGATTTGAATTCTCCTTCATTTTATGCGGTTGATTTGTTTCCTCTTGTGAATAAGCATTTTCCAATTCCTAAGGATTAATATATGAAGTGGTTATTTGTTCTATTATCTCTTTTATCTACACCTGTATTGGCGTTAGATAATCCCGCATGGGAACAGAAGAGACAAGAGGCATTGCGTAATGGTGATCAACAGACGCTTGATAAGTTATATTATATTTCCAATGCCGGGCGATTAAGAAACATGAACGGGTCCGAATCACCCGTATCATGTTGTGGCGCTGCCGAAGCATATGAGGCTGATGATATTTGGACAGATGAATATGGAAATGCATGGGCAGTCCTTACATGTAACGATCCAACTAATTGTGAAGAGGTACCGGGAAAAGTAGTACGTAAACCTGGGGAAAAATTTATTATTCCTAATGATCGTCATCTCGCTAATCACACTCCGGTAAATCATACCGGGCATGGATGGATATGGATTTCTCCTAATGGTACGAGCTATTATGGAGAAGTAAATGGTAATGGTTTTCTGAAAGGTCCCATGATCATGCAGCCTACCATTATCTGTTACACTGAGCCTTTCCTCGAATAGGAGAATAATATGAAAGAGTTAAAAGATAATACTCTGCGGCTAATCCGTAATGCTGTGCGTGATACCACTCTTTTGAAGGGGTCGGTTGTTCTTATTCCCCGTGAGATGAATTTTGATAACATTCGTCGGGAAAAGGCAGAAAAGGATCGTTTGAAGAAAATTGCCGACGACGCATTTGGAGAATAATATGTTTTCAGTTTGTGTTGCATTGCTCATAATCAAAGGATGTATCGACTTGTACCTTATATCGAAGGGAGGGTTTCCTGTTATTGCTCATTTAATCACGAGGTTAACATGACTGTAACATTTTGTGATGGTCTTCGACCAAGTGTAGCTTGACATTCCTTTTGAATTTGCTAGAGTGTGTAGGCGTTGAGAGCAAGACGGTATCAGGCGCCTTAACCGGTTACGACCGTAAAGGGAGATAGTTGGAACTGAGAAAGTTAGCTGGTACTAGTGAAACGGCTAATGAGTAATGGAACCTTCCGGGTTCGAGCCCCGACCAACGCAGCTAATTCAAGGGAGTAAAGATCATGGATACGTTCACCGCATGCTCGATTGTCGAAGGATTTTCAGGCGAAGAGCATACCGAAGAGGAATTTATTGCGGCATGGCAACACCTGATTGATACCGGCGCATGCTGGTCGCTTCAGGGATGGTATGGGCGTGGTGCAATGGCGATGATCAAGGCAGGGCATTGCACTGCCCCGCAAAATGAAGATAGGTAAACAAATGAATTGGAAAGAGACTGATATTATACCGGGCATGCTGGTTCAAAATAGCGAACCCGGTGCGTGGCTGATTTATTACAATACCTTTACGGGAACAGATGCCCCGTATGGTATGACAAACCTCAAGACAGCCGAGGTAAACAAATACTCGCTTCAAAGTTTACTTGATGTGCTTAATAATGGATCATATACAGCAATGGAGGTCCCCCAATGAAAGCCAAAGGCACTATTTCTATTTGCGCCAAGTGTTCTGACATGTTCGGTGCAGTAGTATACGATGAAAATCATAAAGAGATACTAGATTATGATGGTTATGTACCATCCTTTTTTCCCGGACAACATTTCAGGGATTATGTGATGCTCGATATTGATCTAGAAACGGGGAAGATTCTCAATTGGGAAGCGCCAACTGTGGCTCAATTGCAAGAGATGAAGGATCGCGAATGATCCCGCTGTTCACGCCAATGTCGCGACGCCTTAGATGGTGGTGTTTGATTTTCGGACACCGTTGGTGGGCATATCATCGGGACGAATGGGATGTAGTCAAGCCCGGCGAGGCAACGCATTTCTGTACAACATGCGGAGAGAATAAAATCCTGTAATATTTCGTGATTTGACGTTTGTAATGTGATCGCTTATTCTCCTATTTGTCAGATAGGAGATACGAACATGTACGCCGCTGGTGTTGCTTCTGATCTTCGCTCGTTCATCGTGAACACCGAAGACGGTCCCGTGCAGGATGTGGTTCCGTATTATTACGTGCTGGTCGAGGATGACGCTGGTCATCGTTGGGTTACCGGCGACGTGTTCGATACAGAAACCGAGGCTCAAGCCGTGGTTGACTTCAACGATTATCACGGTATTAATCCCGGCAATTCGGATACGTTTTATAAGAGCACGCCTTGCTATGGTTCCGATGCGTGGGGACCTGAGGATGATTATGAGTTGGCTTGTTTCGAGGCTGATTGTTATAACGAACCCCGCCCCCAATGGTTTTAATGGGGCGACAATGAAAAAATCCCGCACAGATATCAAACATATGGCGCAGGCTGAATTGCTTGGTGCAATGATGAATGCGTTTTATGATCCAAATTTACCGAATGAACTAAGGGCAGAAATGCACGAACAAGCTAAGCGTGTAGAAAAGCTTTTTGGTTATATTCCAGGCACTTGGGTTTCGTAGATGTAACATTTCGTGATTAGACAATAGAAAGAAATCTGGTAAGCTACACACATTGACAACGAAGCACAACGCTTCGCCTACCAAGTCACGGCGCTAACCCCGTGGGTGGGATATGGGCTGAAACCCCGAATTGTCGATCCAAAAACGGAGTAACACAAATGACCACGGTTTTTGTTAAGAAGCCCTACAATCTGGTGCGTCGCGTGCCGGTCACCAAGATTCTGAAAGAGTTCCCGTTCAACGGAACGCAGCTTGAACTGGCGCACCGGCTTATGAAGCCGAAGTTTGGAGCAAACCTGACGTGGGTCGAGGCGAAGAGCGTCATCGACTGGTACGCCCAGGTGTAAGAAATTACAGGGATGCGGCATTAATTGCCTATAAGCAACCTGTAATAATGAGCCTAGCCGTGCCCGAATCCTCAATTAGTCAAGACACGTAGGCAATAGTCCGGTGGTACCTTGCCCGTAAGGGTTTCTAGACAACTGAGCGGTGTTGGCAAACCCGGCAAATGGGGTGGAAAGCCCCTAACCACAAATAGGAGATATGACCATGAGTGACAATTCGAAATTTGAAATCGTTTGGTTCGATGCGTTGCGTAATGCGAACAATGCGGCAGTGGCACAAAATGCCAAGCTTGGCGACGAAAAGTTCCGCGGGCTTGATTGTGGTTTTGCTTGGTTGCAGTTTCCCGGCAATACCCCGTTTGCGCGTTGGGCAAAGAAACAGCCTAACCTTACGTCGAAGGGATATCCGACCGGTTTGACCATCTGGTATTCCAAGCTGCATCGTGTTTCCACTCAATCGGTGAGTGTGCATGAGGCTGCGGCAAAGGCAGCGTGCGATACTTTCAAGGCGCTGTTGCCTGAGGCAAAGGTTACGTGGTCAAGCCGCCTCGATTAGTAACATTTCGTGATTAGACACTAGCATTTCTTTCGTGCTAGTGTCTTTTCAACGAAAGGGAGTTAATCACATGCGCGATCATCGGGTTGAGGTTGTTTCTCGTCTCACTGGTTTGGGCATCGATCATTACGACGCTCTGGAACTGCGTCGTATCGCAATGACGCTGCATCGCTGGTGTGAACTGGAATGCGGCGACAGCGACAATTATAAGTCCTGGGCTATCGAGCGCGACGAGGTTACCGACAAGCCATATATGTGCATCTATCCGCATAGTGATAACAAAGTGCGTCGTTATCCGGTGGCTGATCGAGAAAAGGGTGCCGGGCGTCGTTTGCTCAAGATTATGGCAAAGTATCCTGATTTTGTGCCGTACTATCAGACTGATTGTCGCGGTGCCCCCTTGTATATCGTGAAAAAGTCTGATATACCTGAGGGTGCATCAATCGATGCCTATTACAACAGAGGCGTAGCGGTGTACAAATGAACACGTCAACGAGATACGTAATCGCCACGAAAGGCGGTGGTTACATGGGCGCAGCGCAAGAGTGGCGCAACGTGCCTTTCGAGCAGGCTGCACTGTTTATTGAGAAGTCTCGTGCAATGTCTGTTGTTAAAGAGGGCGATAACGTTTTGCCTGTCAAGATCACCATTGATTGAGGAAACCCATGTCAGTGAAAGGCGAGATTGTTTTGCATGATACGCGCTATTATCTACACAAGAAACATGTGCGTATCATGCTTTCACAGCGTGCTCCTAATACGTCCGACATGCATTATGTGATTTGCCATTATGTTAATAATGCGGTGGCAGCGACGTATTACGCTGGAACTGATGGGGAGCATGCATCGAAAATGTTTAATGCTCAGAATTATACTTATAAGGTCATGAGAGATGTTGGAATATGACTAAAGAGAAACGTTTACAGGTGATTTCTGCCTATTGTGAGGCGTTAAAAACAGCATGGGGCGCATGTCCTCATTTGCGTTTAGGGCAATTGATCGTCAATGCAACAGGCGTCAATAATCCTTTCTATATCGAGGATCAACATTTGATCGAAAAACTTAATTCATTTGCTGATAAATGGGGAGATTGAAATATGAAAATTGCAAATGATATTAGAGCAATCCTTAATCAAGACAATTGGATTAAGGGTACATATGCCCAGGATAGGCACGGGAATGAGGTTTCATCATTCTCCCTTTATGCATGTAAATTTTGTCTAGGCGGGGCGTGTCTTTCACTTCACGAGAAATATTCATCTCTTGAAAGAGAGACATTTTATGCTGCTATTCGTGATCATATAGGAAAAGGAATTGCTGAGTTTAATGATGATCCGAATACAACCTGGGATGATATTGATCAACTCTTGAAACATATTGAAACACTTCGTGATTAGACATTAACATTTCTCTCGTGCTAGTGTATATCAACGAAAGGGAGTTTTGGTCATGCCTGACACGGTTCGAGGGTTGTGGAAAGCTTACAAGGCAACTCAGACACTTACACATTATGCCGATGCGACATTCGATGGTCGTTTGGTTGGCACGCCGCTCGGAGATACATTTTGGTGGGGGCGTAATGTCATCACCGAGTTGTATGCTCGGGGACATATAATCTGCGGTGTGGATTATCTGGTCCCGCAATTGATCAATGATGCCGATACCAACACCCTGATTTATCGCACGCTTATGCGTTGCACGGATCGCACCCTGTTTGCGTTCCTTAAGCGTTTGAACAAGCGGGCAGGCGAACTGCGACCGAAGGTGACCGCGCTATGAATGATACCCGAAAATTAGACCCTCGCGACCCCGATTATTCCCGCACGGGAATATTTGTTCACCACAACTGCTGGAAATGCAAGAATGGCGAAAAGCCGTGCGTGAACAAGAAACCAAACTTGTGTGATTATCCTCATGCCCGAAATGATTAACGAATATAAGAGGTTAACGCACTGTTTTACGTTGTTATTCATTTACAAAAATAAGAAATGGATTCGGATTGTTCCTAGGATATTTTTCTCAGAACGTTCTGATATAGAGAACATGCAAGGGGATTATTATAGGGGCAAGGTGCCAGTTTGGCGGCAAACTCGAATCCCTGATTATGTGAAAGATTGTTTCAAGCCGTAATATTTCGTGATAGCCCACGGCTAGGCGTAGCTTGACAAATCCGTTTTGGTGTTCTATTCTCTGATCATCGAAAAGGGAGTTAGGTCTATGAAAACCCCGGAACAGTTTCTCGCGAATGTCTCTTACGTCACTTATCACAGCGCAAACGCTGCCACACATGAGGCTTGGTTAGCCTACCCGGTGTTTAATGGTGAGCAATGGCTCGTGCGCTCGACGGGTAAAACTGAGGCTGATGCTTTGGTGAAAGCCAAAGAGATCATGACTAAAGAGGCGCACAAGCAGGCAGGCTTGATTGCCAGTGTGAAGCCCGACGTGGTGGATGCGTCTTTCAAGTTTCCCTCTAAGCCAGATGCCTCGCCAAGCGCGGGCGGTGGTCGTGGAAAGGTTTTTATCGGCAAGACGTGGATGGTGCTCCGGGATAAGAAAGGCGTCGTGGTGGAGCGCGCCCGTGTCGCTGATGACCAGTTGACGGAATACGAGACCAAGGGCTGGACTCGGGGAGGTCCCCGGACCAAGTAAATCAACCGGGGGGCACCGATGGTATGATGCGGTGCCCCCCTTAGGAGGAATGACCATGAAACTTGTGTCAATTGAGGATGTGGTATCGAGGGAATATGCCGACAAGTACGCCAATAGATTGTCGGATATTCGTCGCGTGCTCACTCATATCGATTTTGATGATATGACCCCGGCAGAGCGTCATATCTGGGATATCGTCAACCGGGAGGATTAAAATGCCCCGTAGGACACGTAAAGGTTATCCGAAGGACGTTCGCTATTTCAACAACGATGGCGAAAGCATTCAAGCGGTTGCATATGAGCGAAATGGCAACCTGATCTATGTGGAGGATAACAAGGGCAATTGCACTTGGATATTCCCCATTGAATTAGACAACGAGGATTGAGCCATGAAATGGTTTATTGAACATTGGGGTATGGATAAGGATTGTTTACGGGGTTATACAATCCTGATAGGTATCGTGCTGCTTGTTGCTTTG
>Ga0210383_10000122_pt1 | contig 81444 bp, 72 predicted proteins | sample IncBWC14OmetaG_FD_160072 | JGI IMG/M metagenome (GOLD analysis project Ga0210383, IMG submission 160072) | Forest soil microbial communities from Barre Woods Harvard Forest LTER site, Petersham, Massachusetts, United States - Inc-BW-C-14-O ...
CCAGCTGGGATGAAAATCACATCCTATAATCATCATGCGAAGGCTCCTTCCTTTCCGAGAAGCCTTAGTCCTCAAACCAAGACTACCCCGGTCGAATCGAGCCTTCGCTCTTATCCAATCAATTCTAACGTCGCGTTTTTGCGACGTTAGAGTGGGGATTTCGACTTTCGGTAGCTACGCCGCCTTGCGGAACGCTTCCAACGCGGCATACTCCGAATCGTGCACTTCAAACACGGTGAGCAGCTTGGTGATCTGCAGCAGGTCCCCCACGCGCTGGGTCAGGTTCGCCAGCTTAATCGCTCCTCCGGCGTTATGTGCCGATGTATGCAAGGCCACCAGCGTCCCCAGCCCGCCCGAATCGATGTAAGTCACTTCGCCCAGGTTGAGCACAATTCGCTTTTGTCCGTCTGCGATGGCCCGCTTCACCTCTTCGCGCAGCAGGGAAGACTCCTCCCCAAACACGATCCGCCCGTTGCCCTCGATGGCCAGAATCCCGTCCACGGTCCGCTTCTTCAGTTTCAATTGCATCTCAGATCTCCTTTGCGGCCGCAGAATCCGCGCCCCAGCCGCTCCCGCACAGATTTATCGAGCACCAGCCTATCGTGTACCAAGCCGCTTCGCAAGCCCGCCCTTCCTCAGCCTTCTCTATGCCCTCGGTCGTGCAAGTTTTGCGTATAATCGATTCTTCCGCCCATGAGTTACACCGTCCTGGCCCGCAAATACCGTCCCCAGAAATTCTCCGAGGTCATCGGACAAGAACACGTCACTCGCACTCTGCAAAACGCCATCGAGCAAGGTCGCACCGCCCACGGCTACATCTTCAGCGGCCACCGCGGCATCGGCAAAACCACCGTCGCCCGCATCCTCGCTGCCGCCCTCAACTGCCGCTCGGGGGGAAATAAGGAAGACAGGCCCGTCGCGGAGCCCTGCGGCATCTGCGAATCCTGCACCGAAATTCGCGCCGGCAACGCCGTCGACGTCATTGAGATCGACGCCGCCACCAACCGCGGCATCGATGAAATCCGCGAACTCCGTGAGGCCGCGCGCTATCGCCCCGCCCGCGACCGGTTCAAGATTTATATTCTCGACGAAGCTCACCAGATCACCGACGCCGCATTCAACGCCCTGCTCAAAACGCTGGAAGAGCCGCCCGACCACATCGTCTTCATGCTCGCCACCACGCAGCCTGAAGACATTCCGCAGACCATCCGCTCGCGTTGCCAACACTTCAGTTTCCGCGCCGTCAAGTTCGACGCCATCGTCGCCCAGCTGCGCGACCTGGTCACCCGCGAAAACATCGAGGCCGACGACGATGCCCTCGCCCTGCTCGCCGAAGCTGGCGACGGCTCCATGCGCGACGCGCTCTCCATCCTCGACCAGGCCATCGCCTCCGCCAGCGGACGCGTTACCGCCGACTCCGTCCGCAACCTGGTCGGCGCTGCGCCCGCTCACATACTCGAGCAGGTCATGCAGGCCGTATCCGAAAGCCGCAGCGAAGAAATTCTGCGCCAGGTCGACCACCTCATCAGCGAAGGACACAGCCCGACCCACTTCGCCCGCCAGATGGTGCGTTTCCTGCGCAACGCCACAGTCGCGAAAATCGCCGGAAAAGATTCTGCCTTGCTGCAGGTATCAAGCGAAGAACGCGAGCGCGTCGAACGCGTAGCAGCGTTGTTCGGCGAAGAGGACCTCACCCGCCACCTGCAGATCATGCTCCGCACACACGGCGAGCTGGCCTACAAACAGGAACAACGCTTCCACCTCGAACTCGGCCTGCTGAAAATGGCGCACGCGCAAAAGCTTCTGCCCATCGAACAGTTGCTGAGTGATGTCGCCGCTGCACCCACAACCAGTATGCAGCGGCCGACCGCCAGACCGTCCATCGTCGGCAACACACCGAATGTTTCCCCGAATCCCGAAACCCGCCGTCCAGAGCCAACTCCGCCCGCCCGATCAAATTTCGTCTCCCCGTTCGCCGCCGATTCCGCCCGCAAAGGCACTCCGCGCCAAGAAAGCGTATCCGGCGATACGCCTCCGCCCGGCCCGCGAATCGTAGCCGCAGCCACCAACTCCGAACCAGTAATCCTGGGCTCGGCCGTGCCCTCCACGCAGCGCGAACTCGAGCCCGAGCCAATCATTGATCATAGAGAGATCGATCCCAGAGACGTAGCAAGCTACGTCTCTGCGTCCGCCGAACCGGAGCCGCAGCGCCCGCCCGAAGCGTCACCATCCCCGGTTGCGGCGTCTGCATCAGCGGATCCAATCGAAAAGCTGCAGAACGCCGTCCTGCAAGCCCTCACCGACGGCAACCAGCGCATCCTGGTCTCCATGCTCTCGGCCGGCGAATGGAGCGTGCAGGGCAACGAACTCGTCATCAAAAGTGCCGAGTCGCAAACTGTAATCGACATGTCACTCGGCCCCGATGCTCGCCGTCTGGCCATCGCCTCCGCGAGCGGAATCCTCGGTCGCGCCATAAAATTGAAGGTTATTCCCGGTGCCGCCGTAGCTCTGCAGGAAAACAAACGCAACGGAAACACTCCGCGCGCCTCCGGCCCCGGCGGCCGAGGCCGCGCGGAACAGGACCCCGTCGTCCGCCGCATGCAGGAAAAATTCAACGCCGAAATTCGCACGGTGATCGACTACAAGGAAAAACGGTGAGCGCAACATGCGCTTGTCATCCTGAGCGAAGCCAAGGACCTATGTAATTCCCGCCCCTGGCAAATTGCATCGCTTTTTCGCTACGCTCGGAGTGACATCATGACAACGCGCCGAGATTGAAACGTGAGGTTCTATGGGTGGATTTAATCTGCAAGAGCTGATGTCGAAAGCCAAATCGCAATATGAAGACCTGCAGAAAAAAATGCAGGTCACCATGGTCGAAGCCACCTCCGGCGGCGGCACCGTAACCGCCAAAATGGACGGCCGCAAGCAGCTGCTTAGCCTGCGCATCGATCCCGAAGCCGTGAAATCCGGCGACGTCGAAATGCTGCAGGACCTGGTCGTGGCCGCAGTCAATGAAGCCGCCCGCAAAGTCGACGCGCAAATGCAATCCACCGTCGGCGGCATGCTCGGCGGCCTCGGCATCCCCGGACTCTAGTGAGCAAGCCATTCCTGCGAATGAAAACAAAAATTGCCTACGCTGCCCCCGCTCTGCTGGCAAATCTATGTCTCGCAATGACAATGATGAGTGCTCCAGCGCTCGGGCAGACAACACCCGCCACGAAAGAGGCCACCATGCACGCCCACGGACCCTTCGACGTCAAAATCATTCCTCAGGATGACAAGCTCAACGACGGCATCAGCCGCATGGTGCTCGGGAAGGAGTATCACGGCGATCTTGAAGGCGCTTCCCAAGGCCAGATGCTAGCCGTCGGCAGCGCGAAATCCTCCGGCGTCTACGTTGCCATTGAGACTTTTACCGGCACGCTGCTAACCTCGTCAGGAGAGAAAAAATCCGGCAGCTTCTCCCTGCACCATACTGGCATCATGACCAAAAACTCGCCCAGCCTGACCATCAATATCGTTCCCGACTCGGGCACCGGGCAACTCGCAGGTATCAGCGGCAAAATGAACATCATCATTGCACCAGACGGCAAGCACTCGTACGAGTTCGAATACACGCTCCCGAAAACCGATTGAGACCCAACCTTCATGTCTAAATTTGCCGAACCCATGTCGCGCCTGATCGACGAACTGAAAAAACTCCCCGGCGTCGGCGCGAAAAGCGCCCAGCGCCTGGCCTTCCACATCCTGCGTTCGAGCGATGAAGACGCCGAAGCCCTCGCCGTCGCCGTGCGCGACGTCAAGGCCAACCTCCGCCTCTGCTCGGTGTGCAACAACATCACCGACGTCGATCCCTGCGTGTATTGCACCAGCGCAACCCGCAACCAGCGCCTGGTCTGCGTGGTAGAGGAACCCACCAACATCGCCGCTATCGAAAAGACGAAGCACTTCAACGGAGTCTTCCACGTTCTCCACGGTGCTATCTCGCCGCTGCACGGCATTGGCCCCGAACAGCTACGCATCTCAAACTTGATCACTCGCGTCGATGCTGGCAACGTCGACGAAGTCATCGTCGCCACCAACCCCACCGTCGAAGGCGAAGCCACAGCCACTTATCTCTCGCAGCAACTCAAACGCGCCGGCGTCAAAGTCACCCGCATCGCCATGGGCATTCCCGTCGGCAGCGACATCGAATACACCGACGAAATCACGATGCTGAAAGCCATGGAAGGCCGTCGGGATATGTGAGGAGATGTCAGTTTGATCGTGCGTATCCGGTCCAGTTGCCCGCACTCATGCCTTCGCAACGTCGGATCGAGGGAGCGTTTCGGCCTCAAGGAAGAGGTTAGCTTCCTCTTCGACAGCCTCCAACCCCTCCGGCAGCGAGCCGCGGTTGTACCCGGCCATGCGGTTCTTCCACTTCAAAAAGTCGGTGATGCTCTGCGGTTCGATGCGTACTTCCACGCGCCGCAGGCTAGCCAGCAGCAAATTCATTTCATAGCCGAAGCCCTTGGCCGTTCGCAGATTTTTCGCCGAGGGCCGCAGTACATCGATCCGTCCGCGCCGGTATTCCAGCAACCCCCAGCCCGCGGGCAGTTCCTCAAGCTTTACCAAGTCCGGCGGAGTCAGATAAAACCGTTCGCATCCGACGCCCTGCTCCGGTTTCAGCCGAAAGGGCTTGTCGCGGTCCACCAGAAAATCCGCGCGCGTCACCTTGCACTCCACCAGCACGGAATGGCTGGCCCGCTTCCATCCAATGGCGTCAGGCATCTCGCCGCTCACGCACGCCTGCTCCGACAGCACCACGCCGCAGCGATACACCCGCAGCCAGCGCACCGCCCGTTCCACCAGTTGAGGGTGAGTCATGGGGCGAGTCATGGAGTGAGTCATGGAGTGAGTCATGAAGACAAGTCTACGCGGTATTGGCCAATGGAAAAGTGACTGCGTGGCTTCCCGCGTCAGGCCAGCCGTTCAGAGCCGGAGGAAATCTTCGGAGGTCGCACCACAAATTTTGGTTCAAGACTAACTCGCCGTGGCCCCGCGCTTTTCATCGCCTTTACCACAACCGGCCTCCGCAGCACGGTTTCCAGCAGATATCTTTCAGCCGCGACGGCCTGCGCAGTCGCGCTCCCAGCCACGAACCCTTCGGCCTCGATCACCAGCGCCTGGTTCGGTGGCAACTTCACCGGCTTCCGCAGAAAGCCGTTGGTACGGCTCTTTCCCGCGCTCGCATTCTCGATCTTCACGCGGAGGATGTGGCAATCGTGCGCCGCATCGAACGCATTCGCCAGCCGGAGAATCGCCGCCAGTTGAATCGTGATTCGCTGCTCGTCAGGCAGCAAATCGCGCAACACTTTGTGACTGCGGCTGGGTAAAGTTCCCGCATGAAATCGTGCGATGATCGCCGCTCGCTGCAAGTATTCCGGTTTCCATCCCAAAGGATTGCTGTGAGTACGGACCAACTCAAAGGATGTTTTGTGGTGCCCCTTATTCCCTCCGGACTTGCCCACATCGTGCAGTAGAGCTGCGATCTGCAGGCCGGATCGCGCCTCGCCGCCATTCGCAAATTGCATTAATCCCGTAGCGAGCAAGCCATCATAAAGCTCCAGCGCGAAGCGCGCCACGCGTTCCGAGTGCATGAAATCCGGGTCGAGCGCCTTCGCCCACAACTTCATGCGCAGCGTTGCCATGGCCTCAATCTGCTTACCCTGTGGCAGGCCGGCGCGCCACACGTTCCACAGCGAGTCCGGTCCAACCGTTTTCTCGCGATATTCGTCGATCCGCCGGGTGCGCTCTTCCACAATCTGCTCGTGCCACCTCTTGCGCGAAGCTTCATCGGGAAAAACATGAGATGCAAGCGCCGTCGCCCACAGCACATCGAGATCGTGAACCTCGCCCAGTAAATCCTGCATGTGCTTCAAGTCGTCGCTCCAGGCCTTGTGTTCAGCCGGCAGGAAATTCTCGACGATATAACGAAACCGCTTAATACCAATCCGCAGCGTATGAAACGCCACCTGTGACCGGTTGCGCAGCGCGCGCACGTGCAGTTCGCGAGCGGTCGTCCAGCGCTCAAGAGCAAGATGCTTAAACACCGCACTGCCGGGCCGGATCCGTGCCGCGCGCAGGGGCAACGACCGCCCCCACTGCCGCCACTGCTTTCGATCGAACTCATCAAGAGCGGCCCGGGCTTCGCGCTTCTGCTCGGTTTCGAGGCTCTTGAGAATTTCGAGCAGCAGGTGAGCCGCGGGATCCCCGGAAGCCTTGGTTGCGGGCTCGGTTGAAGGCACCCGCTCTGCGCTGCTTTCGGAATTCCCGGACTCTCGCGGCGGCGCGGGCGGGTCGCCAGGGTCCACACCGGTCGGAACCGGATGCAGCTTCTCAACCCACTCCATCATGACCTGCACATCGCGCAACGCGCCCAGGCGCTGGAACAGGCGCTTGCCCGCCTTCTTCATAGCCTTCCAGTCGCGATCAGGATCCATCGCGATCATGCCGTCGGCGAGCGAACGGCACCGGCGCAGCGAAACTCGCAAATCGTGCACCGGATCGGCGCTGAAGTCCGCAGCCACGTGCTCGCACTCCTGCAGCACGCGCAGCATCCAGTAGCGCAGTCCGGTCGTTTTAGGGGCAGTCTTCAAATCGTAGTCGCAGAGTGTGCGACGGGCTCCGCGCTTATTCTACTGAAGATTGGAGCTTAGCCGGTGCTGCTCGTCGCGCTTCGTCGCTCAACGGCTCGCAATCGCGAGCGGAGCCGGCCTTTGAGCCCGTCGGCGTTTCCGCCAGAGGACGACGATCCAGGTGACGACGATCAGAAACATCGCCAAAAAGTAAAGCAGGTGTGCAGCGATCCACAAGGCCGTTTGCACGCGTGCGCGGAACCGCTCGGCTCCGCGAACAGCCTTGCCCGGGATAGTGACCGGCTCGCTCCAATTCAGAGTCCGAAGTCGAGGCAGGAAGCCCTGACGCACGCAGCCCTCAAGATTGTACACGCCAATAATGCGGGAGCCAGTGGCGTGAGAGGAAGAGAAGTAGTTGGCAACTTTGAGGTCGCGTGAAAACTCGTCCCAGTTCAGGGGAACAAAATGAGCATCGGACGCCGAACCCGCCGTGCTGCCGACGACAATCCCCTGAGCATCACGGCCATAGACCCAGATCAGAGCCGAGTCGAGCGCTGGGTTGAAGCTGGTGTAAGTCATCAGCACTTCCTGATCGCTTTTCAAGTCCAAAATGCCGGCAACCCGCTCGAGCACGGTGGTGTGTGCGGCACGCTCGTCGGCAATGAAAGGGAACTGATAAGTCTGAACCGCGTAGCCCCGTGATTGAATCTGCCGGATCAGCCCGGAGTACGCGACCTTAGCCCGCTCTACGCGGCCGACGTCAAAGTAACGGCGCGCGAGCGTCACAATCAGACGCCACTTGCTGCCTTGCCTCAGGGCCGCGAATTCCTGAATGTTGGGTTCTATGTCGAGGCCAACTTCCGTCCAGCGCAAGCCGTTGATCGCAGTCCAGCTTTCAAATTCGGCAAAATGTGCGGCGGCCTGGGGCTCATTGCCGGCATTAAGGTAGTAGCCTTGTTCGCCGGGAAGCGCGAGCCACGCTGCGACGGGAATCCCGGCATCGTTCAATCGTCGAACCAGTTGCGCCCGTTCGGGCGTAAGGTCGGGAACGGCGAGAGCGATGCCCGCATGCAAGGTTTGCAAGTCGGAAATCACGCCCGCCTGCGAAAACAACGATTCCAGATCACTGATGGATCCATCACAGGCGAACATGAGTACGGGAGGCGCGCCTCCCGTTACTAGAACGCCGTCAGAAGCATCGTCGTTGGCAGAGGGCGTTTCAAACCAATCACCGAACGAGGCCCCGAACAACGCAGGCGAACTTGCGAGAGCAGCAGCGCAGAAAACAGCGGTAGCCAGGCGCACGATCAGGATGAGGATCAGGATCAGGTTTCTAACCATCACCTGTGTCGGGCTGCCACGCTTTCGAGGAGACTGCGGTTTAGGCCTGTCCGCGAACACGTTCCAGAAGTCCTTTTTCGCCATTCTAGTGGATCTGGCGTTGTTGATGTGCGATCGTGATGATCAAGATCAAGAGCGGGTCAGCCTGAGAGAAACCTAAGAATGCACCCCGCTCACCAGCGGCCGGAAGCTAGGTCATGGCCTTGCGGATTACCGTGGCCTCCCGCCTATTACCTCAGTAACGTTTTACCCCTTACCGTTTCCCTTTACCCTTGAGCTTCAAACTTGCGCATTCGAGGAGTTTGCTATCTCTGCCACAAACACATCGCAAGGGGCACGTGCCGCGTCGGCGCGCGCGTTTGTCCACAGCCTCAACATCCTCATCAAGTACGCGCGGATGTACGGCTATGAGCACAAGCGCACCGAAGCGCAATTCGAAACCACCTGGAACGAGTTAAAGCAGGGGCTGCCCACCACCGGAGATCAGGGCTTCCTGCTGGGCGTTTCCGACAACAAGTTGCTGCTCGATGGCATCCCGCTCGAAACCGGCAACGCCGAGCGCAGCTTCGCCACGCTGCTGACCACGGCCGGACTTGCCAGCCTGCACTTCTCCAGAGATGTGACCGAAGAAGACTTCATCCGCCTGGTGCGCGCATTCACGGTGGCGGGATCGAAAGCACAGGATGTGTCGAAGCAGATTAAGGAAGCGCTGGCCGGGAACAAACAGGGCGGCACGATCAAAATCAATGAAGTGAAATTTGTGGCCGCCGATCCCCTGACCGGAGACGTGAGCATCGCGGCGCAGATCGCGGCCCAGACGCTAGGACCAGAATTCAAGCAGTGGCTGAACGATCCCCAGAAATTGTTGCAGCTGATCGCCGCAGCCGAAGGTGCGAACGCGGGCAGCGGAGGCGGTGGGGGCACCGGAACTGGCGGAGGTCAAGGCGCTGCTCCCGGAGTTCCCATGGTTCCGCTTGGCAGCGTGCCCAACATGCCAAAGGGAAAAGGCAGATGGGTTGCTGACGGCAGTCCAGAAGCACTGGCTGCAGGCGGCGCGGCCGCAGGAGCGGCTCCCGCATGGACGGGCGGTATGGTCCCGCTCCAGGAACAGGAAGTCATCCAGGCAATCCGGTTGCTCACTCGCTTCGGCCAGGTGCAGACCGATCCCAGCGTTAAAGAAGAAGACATTCAGAAGGAACTCGTCGAGACCGATCCAAACACGCGCTTGAACCTGCAGCAGTTGCTGGGCAGCCTGGCGGCCAAAGCCACCAGTGAAGAAGAAGACACGCCGCTGTTAATGAAGGCCGCCGAGCACATGGCGATTCGCTTCGCCCTCGAGCGCTACCAGAAGGGCGAAGTCAAGGTCAACGCAGTCCATCAGATGATGGAACACATGAGCCGTCAAATGGACTCGTTGCGCTCCATCTTGAAACTGCAGGAAGAAAAGATGAGCAAGGCCGGGATCCTGGTCGAGTCCCACGCCGACATCCTGGACCGCATGTTCTGGGCGGAAGTGCCGGAGTCCGGCAAGAAAAGCGTGCTGCTCTCGCACGAAGCGCCCTGCGTCCCTCCGCGCAACCTGCGGCAGTTCGTGGAAGTGCTGTTGGAACGCGACGACAAGCAGAGCGCCAGCGAAATCCTGAACAACTATTCAAGTTGCCTGACCGCGAAAGATATGGAGCCGCGGCGGCGCACCGCGATCGGCCTCAGCCAGTTGGCCGACCTCTATGCGCGCCTGGGCGGCCAGCCCATGGGCCAGGCCGTTCGCAAGCTGAGCGAACAGCTCATCGCCGAAAAAGACCCCGAGCTGCAAAGCCTGCTGAGCGCGGCCTTCGTGCGCCTGAGCCAGGAAGCCAGTTCCGCCAAGAACTACGCCGCGGTCAACGAAGTGTGCGCCGGCATGGAGCACATCAGCATGGAGCGCCCGGTCCTCATCAATGACTTGCGCCCGCGCGTCGGTGTCGAGAACCGCCTGCCCGAGTTTATTGAAGAAGCCGTTCAGCTCGATCCGATTCCGCAGGAGCTGTTGTCCATCCTGCGCCGCACAACTCAGGCGGGAGCGGAGCACCTCGCCGACCGATTTTTCCGCTGCATGCGTCGCGACGAATGCGACCGCATGGTTGACATGGTTAGCCAGTTGGGGCCACCGATATTGCTGCAGCTCCGCGAGCTTCTCCGCACCGGCCAGCCCCGCCAGGCCTCAGGCGCGGTGGGCTTGGTCAGCCGCCTCGACGTCGGAACTCTACTCGAACTGTTGCCTGTGCGCATGCCCGAGTGGAACCGCTTCTATCACGACATCGTTGTCCGGCAGATTGCCTATGGCGCAGCGCCCGATCGCGGACGCACCTTGCTCGAACTGGCTGAAATTCTCGATCCGCTGGTACTACCCGAGGCCGTCGACGAAATCGGAATGAGCGGAGACCTCACCGCAACCCCGCCGCTAATTGCTATGGCTCGCCCCGGCGAGGCCGCTTCGCGCTCGCCCTACGTCCAGCTGAAAGCTATTGAGTCGCTGGGCCGCTTGAAAGACGCTGAGGCTGTCGCGACTCTCCGCGAAATTCTGGAAGCCAAGAAGACTTTTGGCTTCGTACATCACCGCGAGCTGCGGATTGCCGCAGCGCAGGCTTTGTCGAAAACCGATCCGCGCTACAGTTCGCAGGTTCTTTCCGACAGCGGTCTGGAGCCGGCGGAACTGGCGATCGCCCCGCTCGATATGGCTCCAGCCTGCCCCTGGGTGCGGCAGCGGCGCTACGAGCGCCTGGTGCTGGCGAAATCGGTCGTCGGGACCATCGGTAGCTCGTGGGGAAAATCGAAAATTCTGATCCGCGAACTAAGCCTCGGCGGCGGCATGGGCACGAAAGAAGACAGCCTGCGCATCGGCAGCGAAGCGGATCTGGAAATCCCGCTGGGCATGCGCTCCAAGATCCGGGCCCACGTCCTGCTGCGCCGGGCGCGCGTAAACGAAGTCGGCTTCGAAATTGTGAACACCGATCTGGAGAGCCGCTACCGCCTCCGCCGCCTGCTGGTCGACGCGCTGAACGCCGCCAAGAACAAGGGCGAGGAGTGGAGCGGCGATCGCAAAGTCTAAACGGTTCTGTCGTCGTGCAGTTGTATATTACACGACGAGGTCATCCTGAGCGGAGCCGTCCTTCAGGCGTAGCGAAGAGCCTGCCCTGAGCCGCATGGCGAAGGGATCTCCCTCTCTACAGTCCCAACGCGTAAGCCAAACTGCACCATCACCACTGCTGTTGGCCGTTAACTCTTAGCTTTCCAAAAAACAAGAGCCCCTACCTGTAGGTAGAGGCTCCCGTGCTGTTCAAGCGAATTTCGCTTACTTCACTTTCAAGAAGATGATCGCCAGGGTATACAGCGCCAGCGACTCAATCAGCACCAGGCCCAGCAGAAGTGCGAACTGGATGCCCGGCCGAGCGGCAGGATTGCGTGCCAGCGCCTCAGTGGCAGCGGCTGTGGCTTTACCTTGGGCCAGACCGCAAATCGCAGAGGCGATAGCCATCGAGAACCCGGCGGTAATCGCAACCCAGTTGGTCTCGCTGCCTCCTCCTCCCTGCGCGAAGGCAGGCATGGCGAAGCACAGGGCAGATAACGTCATGAACAGATAACTCAATTTGCGCATTGTGTTTCTCCTCGTATCAAATTGCCGCCAGTGGGTGGTTGACGCCATACCTTGCAGACGCCCTCACGCTTGCGGCTACAAAAACAAAATTCAGTGCCTGCCCTAGTGCTCGTCGGCGACCGCGCCCGAGACATAGATGATCGACAACAACATGAACACATAGGCCTGCAGAAACGCGACCCCGATATGCAGGGTCAGAAAAATGACTGGGATGCCGATCGGGATCATGGACAGAAACACCAGCGTGACCAGATCTCCGGCGAAAATATTGGCCCACAGACGTACCGTCAGCGAAAGCAATCGGGCCAGGTGGCTGACCAGTTCGATGGGGAGCATCAGAAGGGCCAACGGGATACGGGCAAAGATCGACATGCCCTCCATGGGAGGCCCGAAAAAATGCAGAAGATATTTCGGTCCGGCATGTTTGAAGCCCTGCGTGTGATAGTAAAAAAACGCGCAGATGGCACAGCCCAGCGGCACAGTCGGAACACCCGTCGGCGACTCAAAACCCGGAATCACCCCGAGCAGATTGCAAATCAGGATGAAGACGAAAAGGATCACGAAGAAAGCAATATAAGGCTCGCTGTGGGGGCCAATAATCTCACGGCTCTGCCCCAGCACGAATCCCTCGACAGCTTCGAACGAGTGCTGCAACCCTCCCGGCGATTCCACCGACAAACGCGACCGCACCAGAAAAAACAGGATCAGCAGAAACCCGAAGACTAGCAACTCCATGGCGAACGAATTCGTAATGGGCTGCAGCGGGTACTTGGGCTCAATATGCAGTGTCCGCAGAGACGACGTGACCGGGCCGGCGAACAGCCGGTTCAAAATCTCGGTAAACCAAAGTTGTTCAGGCATATAAAATACTTGAGCGGGAGAGTTCCCCGAAAATCAAACGCCCCCGCTTACCACTGCATACAGCTCATAAACCGCTTCGCAGGCAATCGCCCCCACGGGCAAAAACAAGCCCGCAAACAGTCCATGAAGACTCGCGGGAAAACTGGTTAATATACCATACGCGGCCGCTCCCAACAACACATAGCGCAGCAGAAAGCGGGCGATGATCCCAGTCCCCGACTGCGGTTTCCCCGAGTCAGTAACGCGGTCGGCGAGCCCGGATACGCCGCTCTTCAGCCAATGAAAGTTCAGGTAAGCAACCACGCATCCGCAGAAAAAGCCCAGAGCCGCAGGCCCTCCGAATTTCCACCACGCGGCGGCAGAAGCCACAACGGCCAACCCGACCATCGAGCGCCGAATGCGCTCAACAGCACCCGCGTAAAAGGCTTCAGCGGACGCCGCGCGAGCATCCGAATTGGCGTCCGGGTTCATGTCGGGTATCGAAGGGAAAGCGCCTGCGTCCACCGTAATCCTACTTCGTGTCCCGCAGAACAGTACGAATCAGCTCGATCATCCCCGCGGCAATTCCCAGGAAGAGTCCGACTACGCTGATCCACGAAGTATGCAGCCACCGGTCGAGCGCCGACCCCAGCAGCCATCCCACAACCGTGCCAGCCGGCAGCATAAGGGCGAGCTGACTGTAGCGCCCGACCTGCACCCACGGATTTGTTTTCTTCTCGGGGCTTCGGTTGTCAGGGGGAGTGGAAGATGGCATGAGTCGAATGCGACCGCAATCGATTCTACGCGCGAAGTTGCTCGCGTGGCGATAGCCGCTCAGCTTGTCCGCTCCGCATCTATGTCATCGTGAGGGAATCGAAGGAACTATGCAACTTATCGCATGAGGCTTCTCAGTGCGTCAGCTTCGCGACACTAGGATTCTGCACGATGCCCAAAGCCCAGTTCACCAGTTCAATGGAACTGTTGGGCAGGATGCCAATGAACAGCGTTGCCAGCCCAGTCAGGCCAAGCGCGACGCGCATGGTCAAGCTGACCGGCAGCCGTTCTTCGCCCTTCTCCACCTTGCCCATGAACATGGCGTTCGCGATCTTCAGGTAGTAATAGAGCCCAAACACAGAGTAAAGCACGCCCAGCGACGCCAGCACGTAGTGGCCGGTTTCGATCAGGCTGAGAAAGATAAAATATTTCCCCCAGAAGCCCGCAAGCGGCGGAATCCCCGCCAGCGAAAGCATGAACACCAGCATTAGCACCGCTTCAACCGGCGCCCGCGAATAAAGTCCGTTAAGGTCGTCGAGCTCATCGCCAATCACATTGCGGTGCCGCAGGGAAGTGATCACCGCGAACGCGCCCAGGTTCATAAACGTATAAACCAGCAGGTAGATCAGAATGCCCTTAATGCCGTCGGCGTTGAGTTGCGTAGCCGTGCCCGCAATCAAGCCGAGCAGCATGTAGCCAACGTGGGCGATCGACGAATAGGCCAGCAGGCGCTTGGTATTGGTCTGCGTCAGAGCCGCGAAATTCGCCCCAGTCATGGTCGCAATGGAAACGAAGACCAGCAGCGGAACCCAGACCGGCCGCAACGAGTACAATCCGCACAACTTAAACGGGCTGCCAATCAGGATGCGCAGAAGCATGGCCCATCCGGCAGCCTTGACCGCGACTGACATAAACCCGGTGATGCTCGTTGGCGCGCCTTCGTAGGCGTCGGGTGCCCACTGGTGAAACGGAATCGCGGCGATCTTAAACAGAAGGCCGGTGAGCGTGGTGATCAGGGCCACGATCGCGATGGGCTTGTATTCGCTGTTGATGACGCTCCTGAGCAGCACCTGATGAATCACCGCAAGGTTGGTGCTGCCGGTCAACCCATAGAGCAAAGACAGTCCGTAGGCGAAAATGCCCGAAGAGAAGGCGCCGAGCAGCAGATATTTCAACGCAGCTTCGTTGGAGCGCCGGTCGCGCCGCAGAAACCCGACCAGCACGTAAGTGGAAATGGCCATCAACTCGAGACCAATGAAAATAAGAACGATGTCGAAGCCCGCAGCCATGCACATCATGCCGGCAACCGCGAGCAACATCAGGGCATAATATTCGCCATGATTTTCGTGCTCTGTTTCCATGTACCGCACCGACATTAGAATCGCAATGCCCGTGCCCGCGAGAAATAAATAAAAGAAATACAATGCGAAGCGGTCAATCACCATCGTGTTCAGCATGCCAGCAACTCCGGGCGACCGAGCCAGAAAGAGCTGAACCTTGTAAACACCGGCGGCGGAAAACAGAACGCCGACGAACGCGGTGAGCGCGTTGGCCCACTTCATCTCCTTGGGCAGCATCAGGTCGATCAGCAGAACGCCCAGCGCAAACAGCGCCAGCAACGTGATCGGCAGCGCCAGAAGATAGTCAGTCCAGACCACTACTTCTTCCCCTTTTTCGTGGTGGACGTGGCTTTGGCCGGGGACGACGGAGTAGCCCCGGGTGGCGTCGCGAGAGCCGGCACGGCAGGCGGTACCGGCTGAATTGTCAGGCTCGCGTTTACAGTTCCACCCGGCAGTGGATAATCCGGCCGCGCCATCGCCATGGTGTGGTTCACCGGCTGTTCAAGAATCTGAAAGAACGGCTTCGGATACAGCCCGATCCAAAACGCCATGATCAGCAGCGGCACAAACGTCGCAACCTCCCGCGGCGTCAAATCATGCAGCTTTTCATTCTTCGGATTCGTGACCGTCCCGAAAAACACGCGCTGGTAGAGCCACAGCAAATATGCCGCAGCGAGAATCACTCCCGGCACAGCCCAGGCGCCCCACCGCCAGTTCTCCATGAACGTGCCCTGCAGAATCGTGAACTCGCCAACAAACCCGTTCAGCAGCGGCAACCCCATCGACGACAGAAACATAATCATCGTAATCGTTGCGTAAACCGGCATCACGTTCGAGATTCCGCCATACTCCGCGATCTCCCGCGTATGGCGCCGCTCATAAAGAATGCCCACAATCAGGAACAGCGCGCCCGTCGAGATGCCGTGGTTGATCTGCTGCAGCACTGAGCCGCTGATCCCCAGCGGCGTGAGCGCGAAAATTCCCAGCGTGCAGAAGCCCAGGTGGCTGACCGAAGAGTACGCCACCAGCTTCTTCATATCCTTCTGCATCAGCGAAACCAGCGCCCCGTAGATGATGCCGACAATGGAAAGAAAAATCATCCAGCCCCGCACCGTCATGCCCAGGAACGTTGCGGGATTCGACAGGACGCCGGGGAAGAAGGGAAGTGAAAAGCGGATAAAACCGTACGTTCCCATCTTCAGCAAAACGCCGGCCAGGATCACGGAACCCGCCGTCGGCGCTTCCACGTGCGCATCGGGCAGCCAGGTGTGGAACGGGAACATTGGCACCTTGATCGCGAAGGCGAAAAAGAAACTCAAAAACAGGAGTGTTGCAATATGCGGGCCGTAGTCGGTGTAAATCAGCGGTGCGGTTTTGTAGAGCTCCGGAATGCTGAAGGTGTAGAGATGATCGACTGACGCGCTCTGATGGTGGAAGTAGAGAAACAGAATGCCCAGCAGCATTAGCACCGAGCCGGCCAGCGTATACAGAAAAAACTTAATCGCCGCGTAAAGCTTCCGCGGGCCGCCCCAAATTCCGATCAGCAGATACATCGGCACCAGCATCGCTTCCCAGAAAACAAAGAACAGGAAGAAATCGAGCGCCATAAAAACGCCCAGCATGCCGGTCTGCAGCACCAGAAACCAGATGTAATATTCCTTGACCCGATTCTCAATCGCGGTCCACGACGAAAGAATCGAAATCCATCCCAGCAGCGTAGTCAGCATGATCAGCAGAAACGAAATGCCGTCAATGCCCAGCACATAGCTGGCGCCGATCGAAGGAATCCAGTTCCCCGGAGCGCCCTCAACAAACTTGAAGCCAGGCTCGAAGCGCTGCGCCCAGAACCACGGCACCAGCGGCAGCGAAACCAGCAACCCGGCGAGCGCGAAAATATTCGCAATCCAGCGGACGGCGTCCTTATTCTCCTTCGGAACAAACAGAAGAACCAGCGCCCCCAGCAGCGGCGTGAAGAGGATGATCGATAAGATGTGCGTCTGCATAGTTCAGCTTCTTAGCTATGAGCTTCGAGCTACGAGTCTCGAGCGGTAATGAGCCGAATCCGCTTTGCTCGCGGCTCGTAGCTCACGGCTCGCAGCTATCAGTGGTACACGTAATAAAACACAAACCCTACCAGCCCCGCAGTCATGACCAGCGCATACCATTGCACCAGTCCCCACTCAAACAGCCGCGCCGGATAACTCAACATCCGCGCCAGAATCGCCGGCCCGTTCACGCCGATCCCGTCAATAATCCACTTGTCCCACCAACTGGAGAACGTTGCCGTGACTCGCGTGATCCACCCAGCCCCATTGACCAGTCCATCAATCACATGCGAATCGAACCAAGAACTGGCTTCGCCAAGCCCCAGTACACCAAGCCGCACATTCCCGACCTTGCGCCGCCCCGTGAAAACGTAGTCATAGCCTTCGTCCACGTAATACTTGTTGAGCAGAACGTTGTAAACCGGCGGCGCACCCACCGCGATCGGCTCCGTGTAGCCCTTATCGGCGTGGCGATAACTGCGCCAGGCCATGCCCCACCCCGTGAAGGCGGCTGCAAGCGAGAGGCCCATCAACAGCCATTCCGTACCGGTGTTATGTTCTTCTTCTTTTTCGCCCGCGGCCAGTTGCGCCGACTTGCCTTCTTCGGTCAGCGTCTGCCGCTCCCCCGCAAATACCGGTTCCAGAAATTTCGTGAAGTGGTCAGAGCCGCCCAGACTGTGCGGCCACCCGAGCAGTCCCGCTCCAAATGCGCAAATCGCCAGCACGACCAAGGGCACGGTCATCGACTTTGGCGACTCGTGAATGTGGTGCTCAACCTCATGGCTCATCCGAGGATGGCCATGGAACGTCAGGTACATCAGTCGGAACATGTAGAACGACGTCATCAGCGCAGTGGCGTAGCCGACATACCAGAGAATGCGATAGGCGCCGCCCTCGCGCGACCAGGTCTCCCACAAGATGGCGTCCTTCGAGAAAAATCCTGCGAACGGAAAGATACCCGCAATCGCCAGCGTCGCGACCTCCATGGTCCAGTGCGTGATGGGAATGCGCTTGCCCAGGTCACCCATGTCCCTCATATCCTGCTGGCCAGACATCGCGTGGATCACCGAGCCTGCTCCGAGAAAGAGCAAGGCTTTGAAAAACGCGTGCGTGAACACGTGAAAGACGGCAGCAGAAAATGCCCCGACACCCAGCGCGAGAAACATGTATCCGAGTTGCGAGACAGTCGAATAAGCCAGCACACGCTTGATGTCGTTCTGCACCAGCCCGATCGACGCGGCGAAGATGGCCGTCAGCGCCCCAACGATGGCGACAGTCTTCATCGACGTCGGCGCCAGTACGAACAGCGCATTCGAACGCGCGATCATATAAACGCCAGCCGTCACCATGGTCGCCGCGTGGATCAGCGCGGAAACCGGTGTAGGTCCCTCCATCGCATCCGGCAGCCAGATATATAGAGGAATCTGCGCCGACTTGCCACAAGCTCCGACGAAAAGAAGCAGGGTCGCTGCGGTGATATAGCTCAGGGTTTCAGCAGAGAAGTGCCCGTTGCGGGCAAGGTCAGTAACTTTCGAAAACTGAAGTGATCCGAATATCCAGGCGATGAAGAACATCCCAAGCAGGAACCCGGCGTCGCCAATGCGGTTCACGATGAACGCTTTGTTGCCCGCATCCGTGGCCGACTTGCGCTGGAAATAGAACCCGATCAGCAAATACGAACACAGCCCCACACCCTCCCACCCAACAAACATCAGCACATAATTGTTGGCCAGGATCAGCGTGAGCATCGAAAACATGAAGAGATTGAGGTACCCGAAAAAGCGGTAGTACCCACCCTCATGCGCCATGTACCCGGTCGAATATATATGGATCAGCATCCCCACGCCGGTCACAAACAGCAGCCAGATGCTGGAAAGCGGGTCGAGCAGAAACCCGGCATCCGCGTGAAACGGCGCCTGAGTTTTGCCGTCCGCCAGAAGGTAGTTCAAATGCCCGGTGTCGGTCCCAAGCCAGGTATAGAGAATTGTTTCGTACGGCTTGTGGTCATTCACCGCAGCCCAGTTCGCATACTGCCAGACCGCGCCGCAAGCCAGCAGAAACGCGAGCGCCACCGACCCCACGCAAACCGCGCTCACCGTCGACTTCTGCAGCCGCCGCCCGAAAAAAAACATAAGCGCCGCGCCAGCGGCCGGCAGCAGCGGGATGAGCCAGATGTGGGTTAGAAATACCATGTGAGCTTTCAGCCGTCAGCTATCAGCTTTCAGTCAAAACAAATCCTCTGCCAATTCCGCCGCGCTGACAGCTGATAGCTGACAGCTGCCCTTCTACCACTTCAACAAATTCACTTCGTCCACATTGACCGTCTCCTTATTACGGAAGAAGGCGATCAAAATTCCGAGGCCGACCGCGGCTTCAGCGGCGGCATCGGTGATTACAAAAATCGCAAACACCTGTCCATGCAAAGCTCCAGGGCCATGAATGCCCTGCCAGTACCGCGAAAACGCGACCAGGTTCAGATTCACCGCGTTGAGTATCAACTCAATCGACATCAGCACAATCACAACATTGCGCCGCGTGAGCACCCCAATCACTCCCAGCAGGAACAAGGCAGCACCCAGCACCAGATAATGCAGCGTCGTGATGTGCAGCATTGCGTCCATATGAAGATCAAAAATTCTGGTTCGAGCTAAGAGCTAGAAGCTGGAAGCCGTTTTTCAAATCCTCTTCTTCGCCATCACCACCGCCCCGATAATCGCCACCAGCAACAGCAGAGAAGCAATCTCGAAGGCAAACATATATTGCCCGGCACTGCGATCGAACAACAGCGAAGCGATCTGTTGCGTGTTCTGTCCTTCGCCATAGGTCACGTGGCCCTCGGGGAAGAGTTCTTTGCCCCCCGTGGTCTTTACGTAAACCGAGACGAACAGGCCGCCCAACGCCAGCGCCGCGGCCCCACCGACCAGCCACTGCTTGTTGAACTGCCGCTCCTTCATGTTGCGTTCAAGATTAATCAGCATGATCACAAACAGAAACAGCACCATGATGCCGCCGGCATAAAGAATAATCTGCACGCCAGCCACGAACGGCGCGTACAGCATCAGATAGAGCGCAGCCTGCGCCAGCAGCGCTGTGATCAGCGCCATCGCCGAATGAATGGCATTCTTACGCGTGATCACCAGAATCCCGCCAATAATCATAGTGGCGGCCAGAAAATAAAAGAAAAATGGCGTAGCGACCGGAGGATTCATAGCAGGCTCACCAACCATTGCCACAGCGGCACCACAACCGCATACCAAACCTCGACGTGCATCGCCCAGACAGCCGTGCAGATCAGCAGTGCCAGCCCGGTCGGCAGCAGCACCTTCCATCCAACTTTCATGAGCTGATCAAAGCGATAACGCGGGAACGTGCCACGATACCAGATATACAGGTACATGAACCCCGCAACTTTCGCCGAGAACCAGAAAATATCTTCAACCCGGTCGCGCACCGCCGGAACGAACATGATCAAGCCGATCAGCGCAAGCACCGCGCCGAATCCCGCCAGCCCCATGGTCTGAACCCTGAACAACGGATGCTTCGGCATCCGCTGCACGTTGTAAAAACACATCGCACCCAAAAGCAGAAACGAAATTCCAGGGCACAGAGCAAACACAAAATCCAAAGCGCCAGTCGGAGCCGACGGATCGGCGGGAGGCCAAATGTGCGGAATCGCAATGCTGGGTCCGTGCACACTCGGAAACGGCCGCAACCATCCGCCCAGCCATAACGTCACCGCAATCGACGACACGGCGATCATCGCCGAATACTCAGCGAGGAAGAATAAAGACCAACGAAACCCGCTGTACTCGGTATGAAACCCGGCGGTCAGCTCAGATTCAGCCTCGGGCAAGTCGAAGGGCGCTCGGTTAGTTTCCGCGACCATTGCAATAGCAAACATGCCGAACGCAATCAGCCCCAGCGGAAAGAATTTGAAAACGAACCAGATTCCCTGCGCTTCCTGGGCCCGCACGATCCCGATCATGCTGAGCGTGCCCGTACCGGTTTCAAGACTCGTCATCATGATGGCCGAAACGACCGCCAGCCCCATCGCAACTTCATACGAAACCATCTGCGCGCTCGATCGCAGCGCGCCAATCAGCGGATAGTGCGAGTTCGAAGCCCATCCCGCCGTCACAATGCCGAGCACGCTCAGCGACGAAACTCCGAGCATGAACAAGATGCCGATATTCATGTCGGTAATCGCGTGCGTAGGCCCGAATGGCACGACAACAAAAACCGTAAACGCCGCCAGCACAACGATGAAGGGCGCAATCCAGAAAATAACTTTGTCCGCTTCCGCCGGAATAATATCTTCCTTCAGCAGTAACTTGATGGCATCAGCAATCGGCTGCAGCAAGCCGTGCGGCCCCACGCGCATGGGTCCAAGCCGCACCTGCATGTGCGCCAGAATCTTCCGCTCCAGCCAGTTCATGGCAATCACGGCCACTGACAGCCCGCCAAAAACCAGCAGAATGTAAACCGTCGCCCAGAAAATATTTCCCGCACCGCCGGGAGTCTGATCGCTACTCAGATACTTCTGGATGTAGTCCATAAGCTCGTTCATCAGCGATCAACCTCGCCAAGAACGATATCGAGCGTCCCGATGACTGCGATCACATCAGCCACCAGCTGCCCGCGGCACATCACATCAAGCGCCTGCAGATTCACAAAAGACGGAGGCCGCACCCGCACCCGGTAAGGCTGCGTCGACCCGTCGCTCACGATGAAATACCCGAGCTCGCCCTTAGGCGCTTCAATCGAGTGATAAACCTCGCCCACCGGCGGCTTCATCACCTTGGGAACCTTCGCCATGATCGGCCCCGCGGGAATGCGTTCCACGGCCTGCTCAATGATGCGCAGCGACTGCCGGAACTCCGCCATCCGCACGATGTACCGGTCGTAGGTGTCGCCATTCTGCCCGACCGGAATTTCGAAATCGAACTCCTTATAGTTCGCATAAGGCAGAGCCTTGCGAATATCCCACTTCACCCCGCTCGCCCGCAGCACCGGCCCGGTCACTCCCAGCGCAATGCAATCCTTCCCAGAGATGACACCAACGCCCTTGGTCCGTTCCAGCCAGATGCGATTGGTGGTAAGCAGTTCTTCGTACTCGTCAATCTTCGGCTTAACGAAGTTGACGAAGTTCTTCACCTCTTTCTCGAACCCGTCATAAGCCTCGTATTGCAAGCCGCCAATGCGAAAGGCGTGCGTCGTAAGTCGCGCCCCGCAGTATTTTTCGAAAATCTTAAGAATCTCTTCCCGGTCACGAAAGGTATAAAACAGCGGCGTAATTGCCCCGATGTCGAGCGCATGCGTCCCCAGCCAGAGCTGATGGCTCGCCATCCGGTTCAATTCCGTCAGGATGACGCGGATGTATTGCGCCCGCGGCGGCGCTTCAACGTTGAGAAGTTTTTCAACCGTCTCGCAATATCCCAGCCCATTCGAAACCGCAGCCACATAATCCATGCGGTCGACATAGGGATTAAACATCGTATACGTGCGGTTCTCGCCAATCTTCTCGACCCCGCGGTGCAGATATCCAATGACGCATTCAAGCCCGAGAACCTTTTCGCCATCCAGCCGCAGGATCACCCGTAGCACTCCATGGGTCGCCGGATGCTGCGGCCCCATATTGATGACGAGCTCGTTCGCATCCAGAAACGTCTTATCCGGCGTTTCCAGATCCAGCGGCGAGAGTGTGTTCGGGTCAGTCATCGAGGGTCGATCATTTCAGGTCGATCATTAACGAATCGGGAAGAGCACGAATCGGGAAGGGCGCGACTTCCAGTCGCGCCATAAGGGATTCAAAAAGAAGCCGTGCTTCAGCCCCTGAGGGTCGCGTTTTTCGCATGCTTACAAAAGCCGCCAGCAATCCACCCGTATTCATTGCCCGCTCTCAATCCCCAAATTAATCTGCACCCACTCATTGTCCTGCTGCAGAATCCCATAATCCTTCCGCAGCGGATGTCCCTTCCACCCATCGGGCAAAAGAATCCTCTTCATATCCGGATGCCCATCAAACTTAATCCCGAACATGTCAAACACTTCGCGCTCCAGCCAGTTCGCGGTCACCCAGATCGGAACCGAACTCGGCAGACTCGCGCCATCGGCGATTTGCGTTTTCACGCGAATCCGTTCATTCCGCGGAAACGAGTACAAAACCCACACCACCTCGAACTGCCTCTCGCGCGTGGGATAGTGCACCGCTGTAATGTCAACGCAATAATCGAACTCCTCGTCGTTGCGCAGGATCTGCAGAATCTCCGGAATCGTCGAGCGGTCGACCACCATATAGTTCTGGCCGAGATAAGTGAGCCCTTCCACGCCCGATCCGAACGTTTGCTTCAGCTTCGCGACCATGGGCGAATCCCAGGGCGTAGGCACGGGAGCCGCGGGTTTCGGCGGAGCGGCCGCGGGCTTGGCGGCAGGGGCCGCCGGCGCGGCAGCAGCAGGTTTCTGCGCAGCGGCGGGCGGAGCTTTCGTTTCCGCTGAACCCGGACCAGCCGAACCGGAAGAAGTAGCCTTCACTCCGCCCGCGCCAGCAGGCTGATCCGACGCCGGTTTCGGCTCACCTTCCGGCGGCGGCGAACTGGGCGATTTAATGTCGTCCGGCATATTCGCGCAGGCACAATCCTACGGCGCAGTGTGCTTTGAAAAGAACGTTAACTTTTATCAGCTTGAGAAGGCGAAGTCAACGAGGGGAATGTCGGCCAGGGAAACGAAAATTCCCATCACCCCATGTCATTCTGAGCGGAGTGATTGTCTCGCGAAGCGAAACAATCACGCAATCGAAGAATCCCTGCGGTTCGTCACGATCTACTCGGGAATGGGATCCGTCGACTGCGTTTCCGCTCGCTTTTGCGAGCGACAACTTCGCTCAGAATGACGAGAAAGAGCAATCCAAGCATGCCTATGCCCGCGCCTGCGCCTGATACTTCTCAATCAGGTCGCGAATGCGTTGCGCATCCGCCTTGCGGTGTCCGTGGCTGGTGATAGGGTCGGTCCCGCCCGTAGATTCAATCACGATCTCCGCCCAGAAAACGCCAGTCGAAATGTGCACGGAAGCAATCTTCGACATCGCAATGCTCTCTTCATTGCTGCCGAACAGTCGCGACTTGACCCGTGCAACCCGCTGCGGACTGATGACTAGGCGAGTGGGAAAGAAGAAATTGCCTTGCGTCCAGCGGCTTGCAGAAAAGCTTTCAGAAGTCGACGGATCGATCGGGCTGGCAGCCATATCAGTATGTTCGCAGTAGCGCCGGCATCCTGCCGGCTATCGCGGGGCCGTCCCGCCCACGCATTTCTCCGCCGAAACTTTCGCAGCGAAATCGTCTGCGCACTACACCCATTCCAGCGCGCCTTTACTCCACACCCAAATGTAGCCCACAATCAGGATCGCCAGGAAAATCAGCATCTCCAGCAAGCCGAACAGCCCGAAAGCCCTGAACTTTACCGCCCACGGAAAAAGAAAAATAGTTTCCACGTCGAACACTACAAAAAGAATGGCAATGATGTAGTAGCGCACCGTGTATCGTCCCCGGGCACTGTCGATGGGGTCAATGCCGCATTCATAGGGCATCAGCTTGGTCTTGCTGGGATTGGAAGGCCGCACTAGCTTAGCCAGCAGCAAGGTGATGGGCAGCAGCGCCCCAACAATCGCGATAAAGATAAAGATAGGAACGTAGTTTTGCGGCATGGCTTTATTCCGAGTAGCACCGTCATCCTAGCGCGGATCTCTTCGCTGTTCAAGCGAGGGATTTCCCCTGTCGTAGGTCAGCTTCAGTGAAATTTATCTTTGTCATTCCGAACTGGCCTGAAAGGCCGGTGAGGAACCTGCTGTTCCCCGACAAACCTCGAATTCCTCGCGCGATCAACAAATGCCTCGCCGCCGCTTCCTTCGCAAGCCTTCATGCCTTTGGCGGTTCACGTCTTTCGTCCCGAAATCACGCGAACCCGTTGCGCGTCAGCGGCAACTCCCTAACGCGCTTGCCGGTCGCCGCAAACACAGCATTGCACAGCGCCGGAACGAACGGCGGCACGCCGGGCTCGCCCACTCCCGCGGGCGCAGCCGTACTCTCGACAATGTGCACATCAACTTGCCGTGGCGCGTCGTTCATGCGCGCAACTTGATAGTCATTAAAGTTCGATTGGTCGACCGCACCGCCCGTCGCCGTAATCTCGCCCGTCCGCGCGATGCTCGTCCCAAACACCGCCGCCCCCTCAAACTGCTGCCTCACCATCTCCGGATTGGCGACAATCCCCGCGTCGACCACAGTCGTAACATGCGGAATGCGAATCGTCCCCTGGTCGTCCACTTCCACCTCGACGACTGAAGCGACATAAGTGAAGAAGCTGCGATGTACGGCAATGCCCATCCCGCTGCCCTTACCGGATTTCTTCTTCCCCCAATTCGCCTTCTCCGCAGCTAGTTCGGCGACGTGCCGCAACTGTCCAATATCGTAAGGATATTTCGCTGCGATCTCAGCGGGCCCTTGCTGTCCCGCATCCAGAGTCCGCGGCGACCCCATCAACGTCATCAGGTAATCGTAAGGATCGCGATTCGCCGCATACGCCAGTTCGTTGGCGAACGACTGCACCGCAAACGCGTGATAAATATTCGCGACCGACCGCAGCCACCCGATGCGAACATGCGCAGTAGCCTGTCCATTTTCAGACCGGAAGTTAGCGACGTCGAACGGCACAACGTTCCACCCCATCGACATCTCACCGCCGCCGCCATACACGGCGCTGGTATCGAACGTCGAACCGATCGGCGGGAACACGGACCGCTGCAGCCAGGCCGTCGGCTTGCCCGCCCCGTCGAGCGCAGCCTTCAAATACATGGCAGCTACAGAATGGTAGTAGTCAAATTTAATGTCGTCTTCGCGGCTCCAGATTACTTTCACCGGCTTGCCGGTTTTTTTCGAGAGCACCGCCGCTTCAACGGCATAATCAGGCTTCGACTTTCGCCCAAATCCTCCGCCCAGAAAAGTTACGTGGCAAACCACGTTCTCCTTCTTCACGCCCAGAGCCTTCGCAATTTCTTCCTGTACGCCCTGCGGATCCTGCGTAGGCGACCACACCGTGACCTTGTCGTCTCGCACATCGGCGACGGCCACCGGAGGCTCCATGGAAGCGTGCGCCAGGTGAGGGGCAAAATATTCGGCCTCAACAATCTTCCCGCCCTTGGCGAACTCCGCGTCCGGATCCCCAATCGCATGCACGACTTTGCCCGGCTGGCGCGCGGTTTGCTGCAGTTCTTTCTTATAGTCGGCCGAGTTATACCCGGCGTTCGCGCCGTTGTCCCATTCGATCTTGAGTTGCTTCCGTCCCTTGAACGCAGCAAATGTGTTGTCGGCAATCACCGCCACGCCGCCCAGCGGCTGAAACGCATGCGGCGGCTTGAACGGATCAATCGCAATCGTCTTCTTCACTCCGATCACTTTCAGCGTAGCGGAGTCATCGACAGACTGAACCTTTCCACCGAGCACAGGAGGATGAGCGATCGCAGCGTAAAGCATTCCGTCAACGCGCACGTCCATCCCGAACAGCGGCTTGCCCGAGCAAACGTCCGCCACGTCGTATCCGGGTGCGGGTTTGCCGATATAACGCCATTGCCCTGGAGACTTGAATTGCAGCTCTTCTTTCTTCGGCACGGGAAGCTTCGCAGCCAAAGCCGCGAGTTCTCCGTAACCAAGCGTGCGGCTGGACCCCTTTTCCGACACCACATGCGCAGGGTCGGCCACACACTGCGATTCCGGAACGCCCCATTTTTGCGCCGCCGCCCGCACCAGCATCAATCGCGCGGTCGCCCCCGCCTCGCGCAACACATCAAAGAACTCGCGCACCGAATGCGACCCGTCCGTGTCCTGCGAACCGTAAGCCGCATCGCCGTCGCCCTGCAGCACAGTCACGCGGCTCCAGTCAGCATCAAGTTCGTCCGCCAGAATCCGCGGCAGGCTGGTGCGAACTCCGTTCCCCATCTCTGACCGGTGCGCAACGATATAAACCATTCCGTCCGTATGAATTCCAACAAACACTCCGGGATGAAACGCAGCACCCTCGATCGATGCAATCGCGCTCGCCGATAAACCGGCCGCTCCATTTTTCGCCACTCCCGCGAAAAGTGTGCTGGTTCGAGCGCACAGCACAAACGCACTGGTCGCCAGCATGCCGTGCAGAAAGTCGCGCCGCGAAACGTTTGCAATCGAAATCTTCCCCGGCGCCGCCTTTTCGATGTTCTTCTCCAACGTGATCATGCCGTCACCTTCGCCGCTTCCTTAATCGCCGCCCGAATGCGCTGGTAAGTTCCGCACCGGCAAATGTTCCCCGCCATCCCCTCATCAATGTCATCGTCCGTGGGCTTGGGCGTCGCCGCGAGCAGCGACACCGCCTGCATGATTTGCCCCGGCTGGCAGTAGCCGCACTGCGGCACATTCACCTCGCCCCACGCTTTCTGCACCGCATGCGGTCCCTGCACCGAAATTCCTTCAATCGTCGTAATCTCCAGCCCCTCAACCGTGCCCATCTGCTTGGAACACGACCGAATCGCCTTCCCGTTTTGCAGCACGGTGCAAGCCCCGCACAAAGCCATGCCGCAGCCGAATTTTGTTCCCGTGAGTCCAAGAATGTCGCGCAAGTACCACAGCAGCGGCATTTCCGGATCGCCGTCAAAAGTCTGGCCGTGTCCGTTCACCTTGAAATGAACCATAAGCCACTTCCTGAATTGTGAAGTTGAGAAACGACGACCTATTTTACTGCCGAAGCCGATCTCACGGCTTCTCCCAATGAGTCGTGCTGAATTGTTGCGGATCGAAAACCACGGGATCGAGTTTCACATTAGCCTGGATGTCCGTATAGTCCTCGCTGAACACCAGCTTCTCCTCCGAATAAACTTCCACCCGCGCCGCCACCCACGTTCCCGCCAGTGGCCGATAGTCGGTAAACCGAATGTCGTCCATCTTGCCAGGATCGCCGTGGCTCGGTTCGATAACGCGCACAAACAGCAGCGTCTCCTTCGCAATCCAGAACTGCTTCGACTTCAAGTCACCCTTATCCGCCCCAACCACATAGGCCGGATGCCCCTCCCAAACATCCTCGCGCACCTTCGACAAATCGTACCCCTCGCCCTGCACCACCTTAATCGTACTTTCCGGCGCCTGCGTATAAACGTCAAATCCTAGCACCAGCAGCATATTGATCAGCGGCCGCGTGCCGGCAATCTTATTGTCCTTCACGATCTTCGCCGTCCCGTCGACCAGCACAAAACCTTTGCCGTCGCTCGCCGGACCAACATCAATGCGCAACTTCCCTGGCAGCAGCGCCGCTTCATACCAGGTTTCCGCCGAACTCGTGCCGTCCGGTTTGTAAGTCGTGCTTTTCTGCGTGAACGTCAGCGTGTGGTACCACGAGGTCTGGTAGCGGTCATGCATCGTGCGCAGCAGCGCGTCGCCGCTGCGAATATCCTGCGCATAAGCAAGTGGGGATGCCAGCAGTGCGAAAATGACAACCGTCCGCTTGAAATAATTCATAGGATCCGTCCAGTGATGATTCGTCGACCAATGGAAGAGATCCTATCTCATCCCGGCCCCGCAGGTCAGCGTTTCTTGCTCTCGAGGGACGAGTAGCGGAGGGACGGTTACAACTTGTCAGGAAACAGAAACAGTCCGCGGGCCAGGTCCGATTGCAGGGTGGCTACCTCATAGTACAGTGTGAGAATTCCGTCCCTCCCCGCCAGCAAGTCAACATTGCGCCGCGCAAACTCCTCCCAATCCGCAGCACCGGAACGCACGATCCGCTCGCGGATCAAAAAGAAGTAAGCGTAAGTCACCGTCTCGTTATATCGCTCGGGCTTGCCGCGGCCCGCCACATAGCGCTTCAGCGCGCTCGAGAACTTTTCAAGCGCTTCCAGCGCCGGATATCGAGACAGATAAGCAAACGCCAGCCGCACATGATCGGCGTGGTGAAAAGAATCCTCCGGGACCGCGTCAGACTCAAACCGCTGGATGAGGGTGAATTCTTCGCCAGTCATGAAGTCGCTAATTCCCCTTGCCGACCGCGATGGCAAACGCCGCCGCCGTATAAATCACCAGATCTCCCACCCCATACATCCCATGCAGCAGGTGCAGAAGAATGGCCATGATGAACACCGCCACCAGCACCCACGCCCCGCGAATCGCAGTCTGCGGAATCAAAAGCAGCACGCACCCCAGAATCTCGCCAAATCCCAGCACCATCCGCACAAACCCCGGCATGTGCGTCCGGCCAAACTCGTGCGCCGCGCCCGGCAGCACAAACATCACCGCCTCGATCAGGATCACCACGCCAAGCGAGTACTGCAAAACGGTCACGCCAAATTTGCTTTTCACAGGGCTCATCGCGCTCCTTATTTGTCGCCGCGCTTGCGCGGAGATTTCTCCTTGATCTCCTTCAATCGATGACTCGCGCTGGAGTCAAGATCCAGCTCATAAAACTTCTTCAACTCGCGAATCCGTTCCAGCGACCCCGCACTAAACGGCGTCTTCCCGTCAAACGCATGCAGCACAATCCCTTCCAGCACGTCCCCCAGCGTCATATCGTGATATTCGGCAAACGCCTTCAGCACCTTCAGAATGCGTTTTTCAATCCGCACCCCAGTCTGCACCCGCTCCACCAGAAGCTCAGGATCGTCCGTCATGCGTACCAATGTACCACGGTACCAACATCGATGCAAGTCTACAGCCACAGGGCTTTGGTTGGCGGAGGAATCAAAATGCGGTTCAATCGAGTGGTGGCAGGTCTGGCGATAGTTTTTACAATGCTTCTAGCCGGGCAAACGCAGTCGCAGCGCGCCTTTGCTCAGGCGCAGCCCAACCCGGAAACCGGCGGACACACCGCCATGAAGTATCCAGTAGTAATCGGAAGCGACACCCTGGCCAAGCAATACAACCTCACCAGCATGCCCATGACGCTGTTAATTGATCGCGACGGCCGCGTCGCCGTATCTCGCTCGGGGATGGTCGAGAAGGACGATTGGGAGAGCAAGATCCGCTCGTTACTGAAATAGACGCGAGGCGCAATTACGATCGATGCGCCCGCCAGGCAACGGCGAGCGAGCCTGATCGCATCAGTTGGACCAGGCGGATGATATTGTTACATACCAACCGGTTCGTAGGCTCCGAACAGCCAGCATCCGCCATCGGCCGAAGCGCTTCAAACTACATCATGAAAAGGGGAACGAACAATGACAATGACAATGACGAGGATCGCAGTGTCGCGCAGGAATGTGCTCATAACCGGAGCCTGCACGCTGGTTGGTGCCGTGAGCCTGCCGGGACCGGCAAGTGCCACCCCAATCGGAGGGCAGAACTTAACGAACGAGGACGTAGTCCGGAAGTGGTACGCAGCCTGGGAGAAGAAAGACTGGGGTCCACTGGATAGCCTGCTCGCCGATGACTTCACCTTTTCAAGCGCGGCCGGCGACGACCACATCAACAAGAGCACCTTCAAATCGCGCTGCTGGGAAACCCAGATCGATTTCATTGCACATTTTGACCTGGAACGGATAGCCACCGGCGCGGAGGATGCTTTTGTGAAGTATCTTTGCCACACCAAGGACGGTAAATCGTTCCGCAACGTGGAGTACCTCCGAATCAAGAACGGACAGTTGCAATCCATTGAGTGTTATTTCGGCGAGAAATCCAGCTTTCCATCCGCAGTGAGCACTGGGCAGAAGTAACCAAAGGGCCTGGAAGGTAAAGGCGTGGGGCGCCGATCCTGCCGAAATCGCCGAGGGCACCCCCTCACGAGTTGAGAGGACGGTGCTGGCTGGCCGCGTTCCTGATCAGTGCCTCGATGACTGTCCTGTCCACATCCGCAAGTTTCTTAATGTACAGGCAGCCCTTTCCGGTCGTGTGTTTTCCGAGTTTAGCCAACAGGGCTTTTGCCTCACTGTGTCCCAACAGGCTGTACAGAACGATAGCGGTCTTGCGCGGTGAGAAACTAATAACAGGCATGTCTCCCTCACGCCCGCTGTCATATTTGTAGTGATAGCTTCCGAAGCCAATAATGGACGGCCCCCAGAGTTTCGGTTTTTCGCCCGAAGCTCGTTGCATGAGTTGAATCAATTCCTTCGCTTCAGAGCGCCGCGTCGGATCGGGCAAGGCCTCGACGTAAGCACTGACGCTCAAAGTCGTAGCCTTGGTTTTGTTCTCGGGCATTTCGGCCTCCGTTTTAAGACGGAAGGCTAGCACAGATGTGCGGCCCCATTTACACGCGAAGTCGCAAGATATGCCGCACTAGAACCGCGATCTCCACCAATCAACGCGTCCGTGGGGTTTTCCACAGATCCGTACGAAATAAACTCTCCGCATGTGACGAACAACCTTGACCGAGCCAACAGAAGGCGCACAATTGAACTGTGCGCCCGAACCAGAATCAATTCGACGCGAAAGCCTCAGGTCAAGTCTGCGCCGCTAACTCCTTATCCCGCAATATTTTACGGCGAACCCCTTTCGTTCCAATATTTTGCCCGATCAGTCGCCGATCGATTCCGCGTAATCGCAAAAGAATCAGTACTTTGCCGCCAGCGCATAAAAAAAATTCAATCTACGCCTCAGGCCTTCCATCCGCGAGTCAAGCGCTCGCCAGAGTGTCCCGCCGCATTGTTTATAATTCCTCTTCCATCCAACTCAACCAAAGGACTCCCTTGGCACTCGACGATCATATTTACGACCTGCGCCGCGACAAACTGAAACAGATTGAAGCCCTGGGCCAGGCCACTTACCGCAGCAAATACGAATTCACCCACACCCTCGAGCAAATTCTGGCCGGCTACAGTCCGAAGACCGCCGAAGAGTTGGAGCAGTCACGAGTCAATGTCCGCGTCGCTGGCCGCATCATGGCCATCCGCCTAATGGGCAAAGCCGGATTCGCTCACCTGCAACAAGACGGCAAGAAGCTGCAGATTTACGTCAAGAAAGACGCGGTCGGCGACAAAGCTTTCGAACTCTACAAACTACTCGACCTCGGCGACCACATCGGCGTCAGCGGATACCTCTTCCGCACCCGCACCGGCGAACTCTCCGTTCACGTGGAAGAGATCACCTTCCTCAGCAAAGGCCTCCTGCCGCTCCCCGAAAAATGGCACGGCCTGACCGACGTCGAACTGCGCTATCGCCAGCGCTACGTCGACCTGGTCATGAATCCAGAAGTCCGCGAAGTTTTTCTGAAGCGCACGAAACTGGTTCAGTCAATGCGCCGCACCCTCGACGCGCACGGCTTCCTCGAAGTCGAGACCCCGATGATGCAACCCATCGCCGGAGGCGCCGTTGCGCGCCCATTTGTAACCCATCACAACACTCTCGACATGGATCTGTTCTTGCGCATCGCACCCGAACTGTATCTGAAGCGCCTGGTAGTCGGCGGATTCGACCGCGTCTACGAAATCAACCGCAACTTCCGCAACGAAGGCCTGGGCTGGCGCTGGAATCCCGAGTTCACCATGCTGGAGTTTTACCAGGCCTACACCGACTACCAGGGCGTAATGGATCTGACCCAGGAGATCATCACGCAAGCCGCGAAAGATGTGACGGCCGACGCAGAGCATCCCGACGGCGTTACGAAAACAAAGTGGGGCGAGCAGGAGATCGATTGGACAAACTGGCAACGCATGACCATGCGGGAAGCGATCATTAAGTTCTGGCCTGAGGAGGCAGGAACGAAGCCAGCGATGACCGACTTCGCCGGTCTGACGGCGTTCGTGTACAAACTTGAGAACGCGCACCAACGCGTCTCCGACACTCGCGATGAAATTCCCGTCGGCGCCGGCGATCCTCGCGCGGAATCCCGGCGACTCAAGCATGCCCTCGGAGCGGTGCTAGCGGAGATGAAGAAAAATCCGAACCTCGGCAAAGGTATCGCGGCTCTATTCGAGGCCGTCGCCGAAGAGCACCTCACGCAGCCGACAATCATCTACGAATTTCCCACCGCGATCTCGCCCCTGTCAAAGCAGAAGCCCGACGAGCCCGACTGGACCGAGCGCTGGGAAATCTACGCCGGCCAGATGGAAATCTCCAACGGCTTCAGCGAACTCAACGACCCCGAAGATCAGCGCCGGAGATTCGAAGGCCAACTAAAAGAACGCGAGCGCGGCGACGACGAAGCCCACCAGATGGACGAAGACTACATCCGCGCCCTCTCCTACGGCATGCCGCCAGCCGGAGGCGTCGGCGTAGGAGTCGATCGCCTGGCCATGCTGCTGACGGATTCCCACACCATCCGCGATGTAATCCTGTTCCCGCTCCTCCGCCCGGAGAAGGTCTCACCCACCGAAGACACAGCCGACGGAGAGAGCAAAGACGAGAAGGGTAAAGACGAGAAGAACAAAGACGCGAAGAGCGAAGACGCGAAGAGCAAAAACAGCACGCCAAAACAGTAGCAGCGTCATCCCGACCGGAGCCGCCCTTCAGGCGAAGGGAGGGATCTCCCGCTCCACGAACCCCGCAGCCCAGTACCCTCCAGCTATTAACCCGCCGGTACCCACCAATGCACTATTCCTGGTGCACCCAAATTCCTATACTTTCCCCATCAGTTTCGGGCTCAGCAAAGGCAGCGCTGCCGTAGCGTCCAGCAGGACACTGGGTCGGTAGCGCTTTGCTATTGAAGTTGCTTTTCCCCCGAGGTTTTTCCCGCAGAAGTTCGCGGCGGCTCATACGCAGGCTGATCAGTCCCGAAGTTCACGCTCAGATAGTCGATCAGCGCGTCCCGATCGTTCGCCTCCACGACCGCTCCCCACTTCACCATCTTGTCGACCTCTTTCGTCCAAGCCGCTTTGCTGAGCCGCTGCTGCAGGATGATGCGCGCCTCGTGACACTCCAAACAGGAAGAGGTCGCCTTGCCCTGCATAGGACCAGCCGGCAGATCTGCGGCGGGCTTCTGCGAAAACGCCCAAGGCGAAAGTGCAACCACGACAATAACCGCAAGGGTAATAACCGAGAGAGAATCCGCCCACCTGCGCTTCATCTCCGACTTCCGTTCATGCCACATGGATCTTCACCTGATCGACAGCGTTGTACAGGTATCCACTCGGATTCCACACCGGAGTGGCCGGCTGCGTTCGCCCGGCAGAATCGGTGGCGCGGGAAAGGATCGTGTACTCGCCGCTCTTCGCCTTCCACTCATAAGTCCACAGGCGCCAGGCGTAGCGGGCCTCATCGCGGCCGAGCCCAGCAGGATTCCAACTGGCCCCCCCGTCAGTTGACACCTCAACCTTCACCACATTGCTCTCGCCAGCCCACGCCGCACCGTGGACTGCGACTTTCCCAGCCTTCAAGCTTGCGCCCTCAAGCGGTCCGGCAATCACCGACTTCACACTCAACCCCGTCAGCGGATGAGTATCTTCGGGCTTCACCGCGTCGCCGGGTTTCACCGGCTGATTGGGAAACCGGTAACCGGGGCTCATGAAATTGCCCACGAACTCCGAATCGAGCACTTTAATCTCGGTGAGCCATTTGCAGGACGCGGCGCCGATCCACCCGGGCACGAGCGCTCGAGCAGGGAAGCCATGATGCTTTGTGAGCGGGGCGCCGTTCATATGCGTGGCCACCAGAGTGTCGGAGTCAAGAGCCTTCTCGATTGGGATGCTGCGAACAAACGGTGGAACTTTGCCAGGAACTTCGTCGAGCCCGCGAAACATCACATCCTTGCCCGTCGGCTTGATTCCGGCTCGCAGCAGAATATCGCGCAGCCGCGGGCCGGAGAATCGTGCCGTGCCCACCGCACCCTTGCCCCACTGAACACCGGGAACCTGCGGTCGCTGCAGACTGCGTCCATTGCCGGCGCATTCGAGCGTGTTGACGACCGAATGCATTTCCAATTTAGAGAGTTCAGAAAAAGTCAGCGCGAACGGCTTGTCGACTTCTCCTCCGACGGTCAGCCGCCAGTCACTGTTGGCGACATCGCCGCTGAGTTCGGTGGGTTCATGCATGTGATTGCGCACGAAGAAGTGCGAGACGGGAGTCAGCCAAGTATTGAAATACTCGACGGGCGTTTCCAGGTCGACGAAGCGGAAGGAGCGAACAATCAGTCCGTCTTCCCCAGGCATGTCGATCCGCGGCGTGTCGATCCCCGGCTTGTCGGTCGATCCACTCTGTGGCAGCGCCAGTGCCCTTGCCAAAAGCGAGGGAGCCGCGCCGACAGCCAGCGCGGCTCGCGACATCTGCTTCAGGAAATTGCGTCTTGATCGCATAGTACTTTCGCGGGCTGAGTATACTACTGAGCCCAGTTTGCATGAACACCGCCGGCCTGGAAAAGGAGAGTGCCAAAACCAGGCCGGCGACGATTCTGAAGGGAAGGTGCCCCTCAGAAGTTTGAAAAGCCGTTGAACTACTGCCGTTGAACTCAGGATGAGTCGCCCGCCAACCCTGACGCGGGACCTTCCTGAGATTTGCGGCTGCCTACGGCAAGTAGTAGCGGAACGACGTGAAGATCATGTTGTCGATTCCGTGCGGTTCGCCGCCTGCACCCGACCAGGCATTGCGAGTTACGTAGGCGTAATCGGCGCCGAATCGGAAACTCCCTTTCGGGCCGCTGTAGAACTTGTACCAAAATCCCGTGGTTCCCTCGATTACGGCACGCGTGTCAGCGGTGCAGTTGGCGAGAGTGCCCGGAACGAATCCACCGGCACCGGGAACGGTTTCGGTGAAGCAACCGGAGTTGTTGAATGCAGGAGCGCCATAACCGACCACGGCGCCCGCGCCGTTCTTGCCCAACGGATCGAAGCTGGCCGTGCGGCCGGCATACTCAACACCGCCGTACCCGACGAGGTCGAGCTTCTTGGTCAGGTGAATCTCGAGCGTGGTCAAGCCCATAAGATTCTTGACCAGATGCAGCGAGCCGTCGCCGTTAATCGAAAGGTCGGGAAGACCGCCCGGCCCGTAGCGCCCGATGCCGCTCCCGCCGAAACCTTTAACGCCGATGGTGACGCGTTTTGCGATGTCGAAGCGCGCACTCGCGCCGATGCCACCGCCTTCTTTGGAACTGTTGAACGCTGCCACCGCCGTGCCTCCGTCGGCCAGAGATGGGCAGGTCGGCCCCACCCCCGTAATCACCGGAGGTGTACCTGCGGTTAAAACCTCCGCGCAGGGAAATACGCGACCACTAAAGCGATCGAGCAGGCCGAAAACTTCGTAGTGTCCGAAACCCGGATCGAAAGCAATCTTGGCAATAATGTCGGGCGACGGGTTGAAGGAATAGTTGGCGGTGGTGTTGTAGCTGTTGCTGGCTCCGGCTTCCCCGACCAGGAAGTTGGACGCGTTGCCATGCGTGGTGAGAGTAGCCTGTGGGTTTTCAATGGCGAATGCGACTGCTACTTTGTCACCGAGTTTCTGGGTCAGGCGAAACCCAAACTGGCGGGCGTAGACGAAACCCACGTTGTACGACGGATCGATAACCTTGGGGCGAGCGTCGTTGGTTTTACCGAGATCATCGTCAAGGGCAATGCCGCGGCCGTTTTCGGTGACCAGGCTCCACATCTGGCCAGCCGACAGAGTCAGCCCGCTATTAAACTTTGCCTGCGCCCAGAATTGGCGAAGCCGGAGGGTATAGCTGTTGGTCTGGTTGGAGTTTGAGGTAACGCCCGCCGACAGGAAGTCGGCCGAGACGTAGCTGGAAAGGTCGACATTACCGAGGCGGCCGTCGACGAAGCCAGTGATCTTCGACTGGCGGCCGGAGCCGAAGAATTCCGGGATCTGACTCTGCGACGCACCGGGCATGGTCACGGAGTTGTAAGGTGTCGCTACGTCTGCGGCCAGTGCGCGCGAACGGCGAATGAAAGCGCCTTCGGCGTATCCCCCGGGAGTGATGTTGATGCCACGGAAATGGATGGTCGCGGTACCTTCCATCTGCTTGTCGAAGGTTTGTGGATTGTCTTCGGGGTTCGGAGCCTGGCTAGGGGCGGCATCTTGCGGTACAGGAGTGATGGCGTTGCCGCCGTCAACTCCCAGCGAGGCGACCTGCTTGGGCGGATTCGCCGGAGTTTTCGCGGCCGCGGTGATTGCGCCTTGCTGCGCTTCCAGCAGCGCTTGCTGATGCTGCAGTTGTTGGGTCAGTTGCTGAATCTGGAGTTGCTGCGCGGCCAACGCGTCTCTCAAAGCCTGGACGTCAGCGGCGGTGACCGGCGGCGGCGCTGCCGGGGCAGCAGCGGTTGGGGTGGATGGGTTGGCGGGCGCAACATTGGCCGCGGTCTGGGTTTGCGCCCAGGCGCCAGCGGTTAATGCCGCCAGCGTTAGGGTCGTAAAAAACAGATGCTTGTTGGCTTTCATGGAAGTACAGTCCTCTCCTTTTGAGTTTGTAAACGCAGCGTTATTTCCTGGGTGACAATCCGGGAGCCGGCCTGCCTCAGATTCGGGGCGCCGAGTTCCTTTTTCCTGGGACCGGCGCTGGTCGTGATTCGCCCTGCCAGCCCAACTTATTACATCATTACAATAAACATGATAGACATACTAGCGAAGCCAGTTGGTGCTTTCATTAAAGGACCGTGAATTTTGGGGGATTGGCGAATCCAGTCCGACGGTCTAAGTGGTGGGCGTCAACCCCCACTTATTTTGCAGATGACGCTCCATCCCTCTGAACACAATGCCGTCGACCATGTAGCCGATGGCGATGATCAGGATCATGACGGCGATGACTGCGCTCATGTCGTTCAGATCGCGGCCCATCATCAACACTTGCCCGAGGCCGAGACTCAGATACAGCATCTCGGCGGTAATGAGCGAGCGCCAGGCAAAGGCCCACCCTTGCTTCAGGCCAGAGACGATGAACGGCAGACTGGCCGGCAGCAGCACATACCAGAACAGCTTGAAGCCTTTGGCTCCCAGATTGCGCCCGGCCTGGCCAAAGATTTTGGGCATCTGTTTGCGGCCGTCTTCCATGGCCAGGGTCACCGACAACAGCGAACCCATGATCACGACGAACAGAATGGCATTCTGATTGAGCCCGAACCAGAGCAGAGCCAGAGGCCACCAGCAGATGCTGGGCAGGCTCTGCAGACTCACGAGCAACCCGCCCATGGTTTCTTCCAGGAACTTGCTGCTGGCCACGCCCAGGCCGAGAATCATGCCCAGCACGACGGAAATACTGTAGCCGATCAGCACCCGCTGCATACTAACGCGGATCGCGATGAAGTAAGTGTGATCCTGGAATCCGGCGTACAGGGCTTGGCCAACGCCCCAGGGCGTCGGGAAAAGATACGGTGGCCAGATCTTTAATTCAGCGAGCAGCGTCCACAGGCCGAAGAGCGCAGCATAGAAAACGATGAAACGGGCCGCGCGTTTCATACCCGGACTCCCGGCTCGACGCGCGGCTTCACGCCCTCGTTATATTCCGCTTCGAGAGAACGGTTAATCTCTTCGCGCAACTCGTCGAGAATTTCGCGAGCGGCGCGGGCGACGGTGGGGTCTTCGAGTTGGCGCGGGCGTGGCAGTTCGACTGGGAATTCGTTTTTCACGCGGCCCGGGCGGAAGGTTAGAAGCACGACGCGATCGCCGAGGCGGATGGCCTCGCGAACATTGTGAGTGACGAAAATAATGGTGCGTCCGGTTTCGCTCCAGATGCGCTCCAATTCATCGTGCAGCAGGTCGCGGGTCTGGGCATCGAGCGCGGCGAAGGGCTCGTCCATCAACAGGACGTCGGGCTCAGTGGCCAGGGCGCGCGCGATTGCCACGCGCTGGCGCATGCCGCCAGAAAGCTGATGGATGTAGCTCTTCTCAAATTTCGCCAGATGAACCAACTTCAAGTAGTAGCGCGTCTTCTCCTCGCGCTCAGCCTTGGGAATGCCTTTCATCTTCATGCCGAATTCGACATTCTGGCCGACGGTGAGCCAGGGGAACAGCGCGTGCTCCTGGAAGATCATGATGCGATCGGTGCCCGTGCCCTGCACTGGCTTACCGTCGATCAGGATCTGCCCGGAAGTTTGCGGATGCAGTCCGGCGATCAAATGCAGCAACGTGGATTTTCCGCAGCCGGAAGGACCGACAACGCAGACGAACTCTCCGGCGCGCACTTGAAGATTAATGTGATCGAGAGCCAGCAGGCGCTCTCCGCTTTGAGTGCGGTAACTCAGGCAGATTTCGCTCAGGCCGACTTTGGCAATCTCCGCGGAGACCGCCGGCGCGGGGCGGCGAACTGGTACTGGACCCACTCGGCCGCTCGGGCTGCCCGAGTGAGCGGGCAAGCGCGGATCGAACTCAGGACCTACTGGAATCGGAAACTGGCTGGGGAACTTCTGCACGTTCGTACTCACTGGATCGCCTTTCGTCCCTTTTCTGCGAGGACCTGGTTGAGTAGTGACAGATCGTAGAGACCGGAGAGATCGGGCATCTGTCGGCCGAGAAAACCGTCGTCAAAGGCCTGCTGTGCGGCGGTAGTCAATGCGCTATGCAGCGGGTCGTAGGTGACCTGCATGCGCGAGAATGCTTCGTCAAGAACCGCGGGCGGCAAGGCCTTGCTGGTCTCGGCCTGAATTTGCTGGTTCAGAAGTTTCTTGGCTTCGGGTTGGTGGCCGTTGATCCAGTCGGTGAGGTCGACGTTGGCGCGGATCCAGTTCTTGACCAGGTCGGGATGGGCCTTGAGGAACTTGGTGTTCACCACCAGCAGGCCGATAACAAATTGTCCGTTGGGCCAGAGCGTGCGCTCGTCGACGAACAGGCGGCCGTTGCCTTCATGAATCAGCCGTGTCGCCCAGGGTTCGGGAGCCCATGCGGCATCGAGATCTTTCTTAAGGAACAGAGTCAACTGGTCGGGATTGGCCATGGGGACGATCTGCACGTCTCCGCCCTTGTCGTTGGTTTTCATGCCGTGATTCTTGAGCCAGTTGCGCAGAGCGACGTCTTGCGTGTTGCCGAACTGCGGAGAAGCCACGCGCTTGCCGTGGAAATCTTCCGGCTGGTTAATGCCGGAATCGTTGCGAACAATTAAAGATGCGCCGCCGCTGGCCGCGCCGGAGACGACGCGCAGCGCTTCGCCGTTGGAGCGGACATAACCGTTAATCGCTGGGTTCGGGCCAACATATGTCATATCAATCGCGCCGGCAAACAAGGCCTCGATAGCAGAGGGACCCGCGTTGAAGCTGGTCCATTGAACCTTCACATTGGGTCCCATGGCTTTGTCAAACCAGCCATTAGCCTTGCCGACCATGGCTTGCGCGTGAGTAATGTTAGGGAACGCGCCGACACGAATGGTGTTGGCCGTGCCCTGGGCCCATCCTGCAACCGCCGTCGCGAGCCATAACAAACCGATGAAGAGGCGTCTCTTCACCCTTTCTGGCCTCCCACGACCATGGGCAGGACGCTGGCGCCATCCTTCTTCTGACCTTTCTGATGCTTGCTGGTCTTGCCGCCGCGCGGTGAGCCGTGGGCGATCAAGTCCGCCAGACTGGTGTGGTCGAGGATGCGCGCAGCCGCATCACGAACGTCAAGAAACACCTGGTAGAGCGCGCGATGCGGCAGGTCGCGGTCAATCAGATCGCGCAATTGCTCGGCATCGCCGAACGGCGCCAGCGGACCGTCAATCAGCCGAATGATCTCGCTCAGATGAATCTCAGCCGGATCACGCCGCAACTGGTAGCCGCCCTTGGCTCCGCGCACGCTTTCCACCATGCGGGCGTTCTTGAGTTCGAGCAGAATCAGCTCCAGGAATTTCTCCGGCAGCGCCTCTTCGTAGGCGATGTCGCGAATCTTGATCGCGCCCTGGTGATGGTGGCGTGCGAGCATCATCATGGCCTGCAGGGCGTAGAGTCCTTTTTGCGAGATCTTCATTGGGTGCTTTCTATAAACCCCATCGGAATAATAGACTTTATCGAACTAAATGACAATGCAAGCGGAATTCCATCCTTTCCGAACCCCGTACTCGAGATTCGACTCGGCGAATCAATCACTTAGCGGCAGAGTCACGTCCGGCGCTTCAGGGGGTGTGCACCACATTGCAGTTTCGAGCAGGGAAAATGCCGCTCTGGCAGACGCGAGAACTTAAGAGGAAATGCGCAACACCAGCACGGTGATATTGTCAGGTCCGCCGCGATCAAGGGCCAGGTTCACCAGTTTCTGACAAGCTTCCGCGGGAGCGTTGGCTTGCACCACCTGGCCGAGTTCCGCGTCGCCGACCAGACCCCAGAGCCCGTCGCTGCAAAGCAAAAGGCTGTCGCCCGGCTCGATTGGCACCGGATGCTCCGGCACGTGCGGCGTAACATCCCGGCCAGAGCCGAGAGCAGCGGTCAGAATGTGGCGCTGCGGGTGCGTCTCCGCGTCCTCAGAGCGCACAATGCCGCTCTCCACCAGCCGGCCCACATAAGAATGATCGCGGGTGAGCCGCGTGATGGTCTCGCCGCGAATCAGATAAAGGCGGCTGTCCCCAACATGTGCAAAACAAAGTTCGTGCTCAACGATAGAGACCGCTGTACACGTGGTGCCCATTCCATAGAACTGTGGATGCTCGGTAGCGAAGCGCTGAATATTCAAGTGCGCCGTTGCAAAGGCCTCGACCAGAGTTTCTTGCGCGCTCGCGCCAAACGCATTGTCGTAGACACTGCGCACCGTATCGACGGCGAGCCGGCTTGCTTCCTGCCCGCCTTCGTAACCGCCCATGCCGTCCGCCACCACCGCCAGGCGGCCTTTACGACGAAAGTCTTCGTCGGAGCTCGGCTCCCAATAGAGAAAGGAATCCTCGTTATTGGAACGCTGGCGGCCGACGTCGGTCAGGCTCGCTGCTTCGATTCCGGGTTTAGGAGTTGTTGCGTCAGCGGACATAATCAACGGCTACAGACGCGGCCTGTTTGCTGGGCTCTAGTCAGATAAACTCGCTGCGCTGATTCTGTGCAATCGAAAAACTGGTTTGAACCCGGTCATTATAAGGGAAGCCCGCCGCCTTCACGTTTTCGCGTCGGTATATCTCACGCCGCGGTGAGAATTGACTAGCCTATCACTTCCGGCCGGCGATTCGGACTCCGAGTCCGTTCTATTCGGGAACGCGAAAGAAAGCGGCAGAGCGTGCGATCATTTTTATCCGCGCTCATGAAACACTGGAGCAGAGTAAGAGTTGAATGGAGGCGCGAGTAGCTTCATGCGGAAGATATTGATGGTCGTGACTAGCCTGCTGCTGACGGCGCCATTGCTCGCTCAGACGAAACGCCTGTGGGTGCTCCGCTCTCCGGGCGAGATGGTCGAATACGATCCGGCAACCTTCGCCGTGAAGCAAACAGTGAGGATTCCGGCCCCGGCGCTGCAATCGCCCGCAACGATTTCTGTGAACCGCCTCGGACAAATTCTGTACGCGCCCGCCGTATCACTTCCTCTCGCGGAAGAGGACGCTGCCTCGCCGCACAAGGCGTGGATCTGGGACGGACACAACGCAACCACGCTTGATCAGGGCGTGAACCGCGAGACCAGTACTACGGGTTCGAATCAGGCCATTAGTGAGTCGGCGCCGGTGGCCTATCTTTCCGCTGACGGCGCACACCTGTTCTGGTTTGCCAATCAGGCGCGCCGCCTGCAGCGCGAAGAGGTCGATCTTTCGACCATTACCACGTGGCAAGCCTGGCGCACCGATCTGCACGGCGCGGCGCGCGAAGATCTCGCCGCTTCGAAATTCCCCGACTGCCGCTGTCCGACGGGAACCTGTGAAGAGAGTTGTCCGTATGCCGTGGTGTGGGCGCCCGAAACCGGCGTCGACAAATTTTTCCTCATGACCCAGTTCGTTGCCGGGCAGACCGCGCCGGTCTACAAGGCCACCACTCGTTATCGCGAAGACGCCGGAAAGTGGACAGCCGATCCGCTGCTCGAACCTTTGCAGCGCGTGCTGGACGCCGCGTCCGACGGGAACACCATCGTCGAGGCGATTCCCGACACCGGCTGCTGCGGCTGGTCAAATCAGAGCGACGATCAGACGCTAGTGTTGACGAACGGAAAAAAGCTCGTGGTGTTTGACGAACTGGCGACGTACAAAAATCCTGACTACGATGTGAGTTTCTACAGTTCGAATGCGCGTCTGTCGCCGCAGTCAGCATCCGTGGCGATGACTATCGTTTCAACCGCTGAATCGAACAAGCCCATCCAACTGGCCGAACAGGGGCAGGCGAATCCCGAGGAATCGCAGCGCATTCGCAAGTCTCTGACCGAACTGCCGGCGATTGAGGTGAAAAGCGTGGAGGATGCGCCGCGGCGGATTGCGTTCGTGCCGCATGCGGTTCTGGTGGGCTGGGTCAGCGAAAAAGAAATCCTGATGATCGAAGATCGTGTGCTAGTGGCTTACAACGTGGAAACGGGCGCACGGCGGAAGTCGGGTGTGCGAGTGGAGGAGGCAGCGCAAGTGTTCTTGCGCTGAACAATGATGGATGAACAAGGTGAATGATTGCAGGTATCGAATTCCCTGAAAGCCTACCGCGGCACGTACTTTTCTCCCCGCTGTCCGAAGAAAATGTGACCAAACTGGTCGTGGTCGCCGCCGGGATGATAGTGCCGGAAATAAACATCCAAGCGTCCCGTTGGCGAGGGCTGGCGAGGTTGGTGGGGAGCTTCTTGAACGGGCTTGCCCGGAGTTACCTGCACCGCGAGCCGGTAAGCGTCCTCGTCAGCCAGCGTGTAAACATCTTTGCCGGCCTTGACCTGTTGCAGCGCCGACTCCTTCGTAATTTGTGGTCCGATCTCAATACCCGCCTTCGTTTCGAGGGGCTGGCCAGGCCGTGAAACTATTCGTTCTGCGTGAAATTCGTAAAACGCTCCTCGCATCGCGTCCATGGTGCACCTCTATGCCGCGGGTGGAATTTTATCATCAGTCGGATTGGTCCTCGACTAAGGCTAGCTTCTTAGGAACCCGCAGGTTATTTCGCCCTCTGACCGGCGCGGTAAATCATCCAGCCGAGGAAATTTGCTCCCAACACGACCAACGCGATTTTCAGCGAATAGCGCCACGAACTGGCGACGTCGATAATCGGAAAAATCGACAACGCGACGAACAGCAAGGTTACAAAGAATCCCGAAGCAGCCGCCATGCGCAGTCCGAGTCGCGGACGGATTCCGCTGTCCTTCGGCGCCAGCAGCGGAATGGCGAACAGCGCCAGATATGCGATGCCGTAAAAAGTGAAACCCCACGTAAGCAACAGTTCGTATGCTTCCTGCTCACCGACTCCAATCAGCGCAGCGACGCTGGCGGCGAGGGTCGCGCCTCCCAGGAAAAGAATCGAGTTTACCGGCGTCTTGTGGCGCGCGTGCAGACGCGAGAACCACGCGGGCAACAGGTGGTCCCAGCCCGCCGCCATCGGTAAACGCGCACTCCCGCTGAAATAGAGACTGAAGGTAGAAAGATAATTGGCCAGCAGCAGAAAAATAGCCACCGGAACCATCACGCTGCCGAAGGTTCCGAAGCCGCGCCGCAACGCCTGCGGAATCGGACCAATCACATCGACCGCATCAGGAGAAACGTAAGTCAGAATCGCGCTCGTCGTGAAGATATAAATCAGCGCGATGACCGGTGCGGTGATCAAAATCGAGCGTCCAATGTTGCGCGCCGGGTTGCGCGATTCTCCGGCGAAGATAGCAACATATTCAAAGCCGCTGAGCGCCCCGAACGTCATCTTACTGAAAACGCTCAGCGTGAAAACCGTAAGCGGCGGCGTCACCAGGCGCAGCGGATGGAACGAGGCCGCGCCGTGCCAGGCATTGACGACCGGAAGCCCTACGAGCACAGCGACCGTAATAAGTACGGCAATACTGCCGGCGTTATTAAACCACTTACCAACAGCAAAGCCAATGCTGGCCAGCAGCATTTGCAGGGCAATCAAAACCACTGAGGCGGCGAGCACGGCCCACTTGTTGTCAGCCATCCAGCCGAGCGAAGGCACCGCGTAAGCCAGGAAAGTGCTCGTCACCAGGCCGATGACCGCGACGTACAGCATGATAAAAAGCCACAGATTCCAAGCGACCAGAAAACCGATCCGATCGCCAAAGGCGAGACGCGCCCATTCGTAAAGGCCGCCTTCCAGCGGCATCAGCCGATTCAGATGGGCGACGATCAGCGCCAGCGGGACGAAGAACAGCAGCATGGCCGCCAGCCACAGCACTACGTGGGCGGAGCCAGCCTTGACCGCCGTACCGAAAAAGTCCGGGACGATGACCAGCAAAATCTGTGCGAGAACGAGATCGAGCAGGCCGAGCTCGCGCCGCAGTCCGGCGCTGTGGGACTGCATGGCGGCCTCGGCGGTTTCGAGGGTCGTCTTATTTCCGATCGTCACGATGCGGTTTCAGCAGCAGGTCCTGATAGTCAAAGCTGAAGTCGGCCAGCGGAGACACCGCAGCCATTCTCGCGCTGTCGATCGTCCCGTCCGGGTTCAGCGAGAAAGTTACGAACGCGTCTTCGATGGTGCGGTCGCGCCAGTGGGCCTTAAAAGTATCGTGCTGCCAATGCTGCAGCTCGCCGACCATGCTCGGGGTATGATCGAAGGTTATAACGAGATGATTATCATCGTTCCGGATAGTAATCGGTCCGTACCAGGCATCGTTATAAACGCCAGCATATTGTTCGAGAGGAAGGGAAGGCCTGGAATCGGCAGCGCGCCCGGCTTCAGCCTTCTTCATGCTTTCAGCGGCGTCTTTTTGCTGCTTGTCTTCGACGCTCTTGTAGGCGGTAATCCAATCCGTCGGCGGCAAATGAAAGTAGTGATCGAGCACGTGGTAGAGAATCGAATCAAACGCGCCGTCCTCTTCGGCATTGGTCAGCACGACGACTCCCAGATTTTCTTCGGGCACGAGCATGACGCGCGAGACAAATCCGGCAACCCCGCCGGTGTGGCCGACCAGTTTGCGCTCGTGATAGTCGCGCAATCCCCAGCCCAGCGCATAATCGGCGAAGTTAGCCTTCAATCCGGCCAGTGGGGCCGGCGGATCACCGATCGGAAGAATGGTTTGCGGTGACCACATTTCCCTCGACCGTTCCTCGCTGAACAATCGGCCATCGCGATCCGTGAACTTGCCGCGATTCAACTGCAACTGCACCCACTTCGCCATATCAGCCGCGCAAGAGTTGATCGCTCCAGCCGGGCCGGCGTTGTCCAGCACTTCGAAGTGGATCACTTGCAACTTGTCGTCCATACGCGAGTGCGGAAACGCCACATTGTCCCCGGGCTTCATCGCGGCGTTGCTGACGTTGGAGTGATTCATTCCCAGCGGCACAAAAATCCGCTGGCGAATGTAATCGTCCCACGACACTCCAGTCACGGCAGGAATGATCTGCCCCGCAGTCATGTACAGCAGGTTGTCGTAGGCGTAGCGGCTGCGGAAACTCGACGCCGGCTTCATAAAACGCAGCTTATAAATCACTTCTTCGCGCGTGTAGGTAGAGTGCGGCCAGAAAAGCAGATCGCCTTCGCCCAGTCCCATGCCGCTCCGGTGAGTCAGCAGATCGCGGATGGTCATTTCGTGTGAAACGTAAGGATCGTACATAACGAAGCCCGGCAGCCGCTGGTAAACCGGGTCGTCCCACGAGAGCTTACCTTCGTCGACCAGCGTGGCCAGCGCCGCAGTGGTAAACGCCTTTGTGTTCGACCCGATGCCGAACATGGTGAACTCGTCGACTGGCGTGGAATCGCCCAGTTTGCGCATCCCATACCCTTTGGCGACGAGAATCTTCCCGTCCTTCACAATCGCCACCGCCATGCCGGGCACGTCGAAGGTTTTCATCGAAGATGCAACGTAAGCGTCGAGATCGGCTGGCGGAGCCGCTGAGGTCGATGTTTGTGCGCAGACATCACTCACCAGGGCGACTGCAACGATGGCGATCGCGAATCGTCTCAAAACAGTGTCTAGCATGGATCTCCTCGGGCGAAAGCTGCCCATGCTCAATTATTTTCCCTGCGGCGCGCGCATCAGAAACGAAATATCTCCGATGTTGTAGAGAACCTTGCCGGGTGAATCTGCTGTTGGCATGACTTTCCCCGCACGCACCGCATCGAACGCGGCCACGAGTCGGATAAGTACCTCTGGCGACGCGACGGGAATATTGTGAGCGCCCAGCACCAGCTTGATTTGCGGAGTAAGAGTGGCCAGGCGACGAATTGACGCAGCGTAGGCGTCGAGATCCGTTTCTGGCCGGAACAGCCAGATGGGCGCGGGATAGTACGTGTCACCGGTAAAGAGCAGGCCATTTGCGCGATCGATCAGCGAAATGGCGTCTGGAGTATGGCCGGGTGTGGCGATCACTTCGAGCGTGCGGCCGCCGAGATCGAAGTGATCCCCGTCATGCGTATAGTTCGTGATTTTCCACGACCGCGTGACATAGGCATGCGGATCGAATCCCTTCGGCAGCGTTCCACAAATCTGATCGGGCGTGACTTCCGCTTGCGCATCTTCACGGGAGCCCTGCGCGTTCTTGCGGGTAAAGTCCGTATCCATGGCGTAGATCGTGTCGAATTCCCAGTTGTCGCCCACATGATCGTCGTGGGTGTGAGAGTTGAGCACGACGATGGGCAGCTTCGTCAGTTCAGCCGTGATTTTCTTGATGTCGCTCATGCCCATGCCGGTATCGAACAGCAAGGCACGCGTCTCGCCGACAATGAGATAGCTAATGACTTCTTCCGCCTGGTGCGGTTCGTAGATGGCGAACACGCCGCGCGCAGGTTCGTAAACTTCGAACCACAGGTCGCTGACAGGAACGCGTTGAAGAGTTTTATATTCGGGGCGCGGCAACGCGCGGCACCACTCCGGAATCGCAGTCTGAGCGGGCAGAGCGCTGGGCAGAAAGCTTATGTACATCGCTAGCGCAAACACAGTGACCATGATGGGAAGTTTGCGCACACAGGACTTCCGGCACGCGCAGGGCGCTTGCTGCAGCCCGGTGCCGCGGATCGCCGGTTTATAGGGGCCCGCGGATGTTTCCCGGTTATGGGCGTTCATGGAATCGGCTCATGGAATCGTTTGCCAGAATTTCGAACTGGCAAATCATACCTGACGCCGGGCTCGCCCGCGATGTTTGTCACCTTTAAACCGGTAGTGTTACGCTCGGCTTCGTACCCGAAGGAGAACCATGGTGTCGGAAAATGTGTCGCAATCTGTGTCGCGAGCGGTTTCGCAAGACTTCATTTTGTGGGAAGTGGACGTGCAGGCCGATTTCATGTTGCCGAAGGGAAAGCTGTACGTGCCCGGAGCGGAAAAGCTGTTGCCCAACATCCGGTCGCTCACGGATGCCGCACGGCACGGGCAGGTCTTCCTGGTCTCACATGGTTGCTTTCACTCGCCCGACGATCCGGAATTCAAAATCTTCCCGCCGCATTGCGTGAAGGGAACTGCGGGTGCAGATCTTGTCCCCGAAGCCTTGGCTGACAAAGTCGTGCGCGTGCCCAATGACGCAGATGCAAAGCTGCCGGAAGATTTATCGCGCTACCAGCAGATCCTGCTGGAAAAACAGACGCTGAACATTTTCGAAAGCCGGCACGCGGACGCTCTCGTCCAACGACTCGGAACTCAAGCCGAGTTTGTCGTCTTCGGGGTGGTGACCGAATATTGTGTGAGCTTTGCCGCCAAGGGACTGCTCGAACGCGGAAGGCGCGTCGCCATAGTGCAGGATGCGATTGAAACTTTGAAGCCGGAAGACGGCCAGAAAACAATTGCCGAACTCGAACGCCTCGGTGCGCGGCTTACGACAACACGCCAGGCCCTCAGCGCGCTCGGGCACTGAGAGCCTGGTATCAACAGCCTGGGATCGACAGCCCCGGGTTGCACAGCCTGGCTCGGCCCTAGTGATGGTCGCCGTGGTTGTGGCGCCAGGTCCAGTATTCTTTCTGCTCGTCTTTATTGATCTTGCGGAAGTCACGATGCGGGTCACGATGCGTTTCGGCGGCCCAGCGGTTGTAGTAAACCACTTCATCGTCGTTCCACACGTGATAGTCCGTGTAGTAAGGGTCGTAAACGCGATAGGGGTGATGTTCGCATGCCATTCCTGCAAACGACGAAGTCAGCGCGGCAGCGAGCAGCAGGGTACTCAAGGGATTGGAACCACGGCTCATGTTTTTCTCCTTCGAGATAGAAAAACACATCTCAGGCTGATTAGTTGCAGAAGGTGTATCTCTGGGTTATCAACAATCGTACTCAGAGAGTGTACCTCCGCGTACGATTCTACCTCGATCAGGAGTCCGGCCAGGCCTGTAACGTTTTCTTCCGAACACGATTTCCTTTTCTTTCGATTACTTTTCAACCAAGGCTGGATTGTAATAGACTTGGGCTCGAGGAGATTCCCCGTTGGGCGACCCGTTGCGCACGCTGCTGGACTTGCCGGAGCAGGAACGAACCGAGCGCGGGCTGGAACACACGCCGCGCGAAATCTGGCAGCAGCCCGACACATGGAGCCAGACCTACCAGCGCTGCCTTGAACACCGCGGCGAGTTGAACGACGCGCTGCGGCGCGCTGGCATCGGCCGCGGCAACACTTCTTCACCCACCGTTTACCTGGTCGGTGCCGGCACCTCCGATTACACTGGCCGCGCGCTGGCTCCGCTGCTTCGCCGGCGCTGGAGCTGTGATGTTTGGCCTATCCCCTCGACGACGCTGCTCACCGAATTCGAAGAGTTCCACCGCCCGGGCAGAGAGTATCTCTGGATTTCGTTTTCCCGCTCGGGGCAGAGCCCCGAAGGTGTGGCGCTGCTCGAACAAGCGCTGGATCGCAATCGCGAGATCCGTCACCTGGTGATTACCTGCAATCAGCAGGGGGCGATGGCGCAACTGTGCGCGCTCCACCCCGATCGCGCAGTGGCTCTGGTGCTTGACGACGCGGTGAATGATCGCGGGCTTGCCATGACCAGTTCATTCAGCAACATGGTTCTGGCCGGGCAATGCGTGGGGAATCTGGAAGAGTTCGAACAGTTCGGCAACATCGTGGTGCAGATGGGCGAAATTGGTCGGCAGTTCCTTCCCACCGCCGCGGAAGCCGCCGAGGCGATTACTTTACTGGGTTGCACTCGCACCTGTTTTGTCGGCGCGGGAGTGCTGCGGGCGGTGGCCGATGAATCCGCCCTGAAAGTGGTTGAGCTGAGCGCCGGCAAAGTTACTACCATGGCGGAAACGCCGCTCGGGCTGCGTCATGGGCCGATGTCGAGTCTTGACAGCCAGACGCTGTTCGTCGCCTTCCTCTCCAGCGAAAAGCAGAGGCGCGGGTACGAGCTCGACCTGTTGCGTGAGATCGATCGCAAGCATCTGGGTCGGGTGCGTGCCGTGGTTACAGCGCGAAGCGACGCGGATGCTTCTTCCCTCGCTGACTATTCTTTGTCGTTGAATTGTGCTGCGGATTTTCCCGATTACTATCGTCCCATGCTCGACGTGATGCTGGGCCAGTTGATCGGCCTGTTCGCATCGATGCGATGCGGGCTCAAGCCTGATCAGCCCAGTCCTGGCGGAACCATTACGCGCGTAGTTGCTCCCATCAAGTTGTATTCGTGAACTTCCCTTAGCTCGTTACCGTCGCCAAGGCATAGGGCTCGTAGTTGCAGAACGGGTCGGTGCCGAGCGCATCGCCGGTGTGAGCGAAAGCTCGCGCGCGCGATCCGCCACAGATGTGGCTGTATTCGCAGGCGCCGCATTTTCCGTGAAATTGGTCGGGGGAGTGCAGAGCGCGGAACGTTTCAGAGTTGCGGTAGACGTCGATCAGCGAGCCGGTGCGCACGTTGCCGCAGCGCAGCGGCAAAAATCCTGAGGGATAAATGTCGCCCAGGTTCGAGACGAACACGATGCCGTGGCCATCACGAATCTGGAAGCCTTTGTAAACCGAGGTGGCCTTCATTTCCGCAGTCGGCATGGCGGAGGCGCGCATGGTTTCAATGGCGATCCGCCGATACGACGGCGCTTCAGTCGTTTTAATGGCAAAAGGTGAGTGTGGAGAAAGATCGAACACCCACTTCATGATCGCTTCGCCTTCCTCCGGCGAAACTTCGTTCAGGGCCTTGCCGCGCCCGACCGAGATCAGCATGAACAGGCTCCAGCGCATGACCGGAAAGCTGGTGCGCAGTAACTCATAGATCGCGGGCAGATCGTCGGCGGTTTCTTCCGCGACCAGCGTGTTCACCTGGATGGGCAGGCCGAGCCGTCCGCAATGGCGGGCCGCTTCCATGGTGCGCTCAAATGTTCCCGGAACCGAGCGGATGTTGTCGTGGCGCCCGGCACAGGAGCCGTCGAGGCTGAGTCCCATGCTCTGAATTCCGTGCTCTTTCAGTTTGGTGATGGCGTCGTTGGTCAACTCGGACGTGGCGCTCGGCGTGATGGAAACTTCGAGGCCGAGCCCGTTGGCGTAGTCGATGAGGGGATAAATATCTTTGCGGCTCAGCGGATCGCCGCCGGTGAGAATCAAGTGTGGCAGCGGATCGCCAAATCCCACCAGCTGGCTGATAAATTTCTTGCTTTCTTCGGTGTTTAACTCCAGTGGATGGGGCTTTGGCATGGCTTCTGCGCGGCAGTGTTTGCAGGCCAGGCCGCAGGCCTGGGTCATCTCCCAGTAAACCAGCATGGGATTGCGAGAAAAGTCGTGGGCTCCGCGGCCCATCACTGGATGATTCATGATGGGATGATTCCCTGGATGATTGCTGATCCTATGATTGCCAGTCCCCATGACGTTCCCCCTTCGGCGAATCGCTCTAAAAGAACACCCACAAGCAAACTCAGATTACTTTTGGAATCGGGAAAAGGCTGTGATCAGGATCACATGGGGCGGTGACTGATCTCGCAAAAAAACCGAGCTTTCATGGGCGGGTGAAGGCCAAAACGGTTCGGGTGGATAAGAGGACTATTTTGAGAAGTTCACTGTTTGATAGCCCCCCCTCCCCCCAGGTCCATTGGAATCATCAACTTCCATACGAATTCGACAGTTGATCCTAGGGCTGCAATCACTTAGGGGCAAAATCTTGAGCCGCAAGGAGTTGCAGTCCGACAACGGACCGTCTGATCGTTAATTTTAGATCTCTAGTTTTATGCGTCAGTATGGAGTACGGAAATTTCTCGGTCAAGGTTGAATGAACATCTGCGGGGCTTGCCGCTGTGGAAAATGCAGGACGCAGAAACGCAGCGTGGGCGCGACGCTGTGCCATGGGGATTTACCTGCAGTCGCCGCCTCTATGTTTTGCATGACGGCTCTTCGCCGAGCCGATGACATACAAAACTCCGCTTTATAATCGCGCCTTATAATCGTTCGATGGGAGGGCCCACCTGTGCCGACGCCCACGGAGTTGACTGAGATCGCCGTCCGGCATGGACGTGACAAGAAGCGAAAGAACGCCATTGCTGCACTTTTGTGCGGCGTCATACCTGCAGTGCTGCTCAACTTCTATTCTGGGTCTGCTGTCAGATCGAAGGTCGGGCTTTTTGGCTTCGTCGTCGGTCTGATCGTCGGTCTCATCGTCGGGCTGATTTGGGGGGATGCCTTCGAATACGTCTATCACCGCTGGCTGCTGCACCGGGCTCGCAACCCACTCGGAACTGAACATCACAAACATCATGCGCAGATCGGTACTCCCGAGCAAGCCGAACACGTGGCGCTCATCAGCTCTCCACTGAACATTGTTCTCTTGTTCGTTCTCAACGGCGTTCCGGCATTTCTGGTTGCTTCCCGGACGGGCCTGTGGGGAACTCTTTCCGGTGTATTCATGGGTTGGAGTATCTATCTGATTGTGACGGAAGAGATCCATTGGCGCATTCACATGAACGGGTGGCTCCCTCCCGGACTTCGGTTTGCGCGTGCTTATCACATGAGCCACCACGATGTGCCGAACAGCCGCTACAACGTGTTTTTGCCGATCTTTGATTTGCTGTTGGGAAGCGCGGGGCGGGGAAGAAGCAAAGCGCCAATCCAACCAGCAGGAGACTAAGGCTCCGCCCGCTGGAGAATTACGACCTGTCTTTGATTCGGGTTGCGGTGACTTCAATCGTGAAGCTGCGGTCGCCGTCGGGGTCGTCGATCCGGCTGATGACGGTTGGTTTGTCCAGTTCAATCGTGACGTTTTCTCTGACGCGAAGTAACGGGGGAGTTGAGCCGGCCGAATCGCTGGTCGAGTCACTGGCAAATTCTGCTTCCACGCTCAGTTCGAGCGTGCGCTCATTCTCGATGAGAATGCGGCACTCGATGCTGCGGGTGGGATTGGGGTCGGAGGGTGGCTTGGCTTCGGACGCGGGTTCTTGCGGGACCTGTAGAGGCGCTCGCCTTTTTATGCTCACGGTGGCGGCCTGGCGCGCTTCAGTCACGAAAGAATAGAGACGCGAATGCAATTTCTTGTCGCCTTGCGACTCCTGGATTTTAAGGTCGATGCGGTAGCCGAGCCCGCCGAATCTCCTTTTGCCCTTATCGATGGCATCGGCTAGTTTTTCCGCCAGCGCGATTTGTTCGGGCGTGCCTTCGACGATGATGATCGACCCGGAAAGAATCTGTTGAACGCGCTGAACGTCGCCGATGGCGCGTATTGCGTTGACCACATCCTGGAGGTCGTTGGGCTGCGACACATTTGAAAAATATAGAACCTTCTGAACGCACGACGAGAGGACCTCGCAATGCGTTTTGGAGGCCTTGGCGGTGCCTTCGGCTGCCGGAGCCTCCTGAGCGAGCGTCCACCATGACGGAAAAACAACCAAGGCTAACAACAGGGGAGCCAATCCAGCGCGACGTGCCATGGTTTCAACCTCCTGCTTGACCTGGGGATATTGCTAAAGGCGTGCCACGAAAGAGAGAACGTCACAACCGGGTTCTCTTGCAAACAATAAACCGGGGAAAGTGGTGTGTAGATATGGCGTATTTCGCTAGACCCAGCGTGTAGCCCTGTCATCGGAGCATTTAGTCCAATCTCCAGGGAGACCGCTCGGGCCATTTTTCCATCGCCTCGGTCGCCCAGGCATTCGTCTTGTCAGTATGACAGGAAGTGCACGGATTGGGGACGGTGTATTTTTCTGACATCGCCGGCGTGATGAACGAGAATGTGTGAGCGCGTACCTTCACGTCGCCAAGAGTCGTCTCAATCCTGGGCATGTGGCAGGCAATGCACTGGCTTGCGGGACTGCCGTCTTTGTGGTGGGTGTGCTCTTCGAGGGTGGCCGTGCGGGGTCCGTTGGGAGACAGGGGACCATGGCAGTCCAAACAGATTTTGTCGGCGGGTTCTCTCAACTGAGCATAGTTGCCGGTGCCATGGGCGTCATGGCAGCTAAAGCAGGTGACGCCGCGGCGGTACATCACGCTCTGCACGAAATCGTTTCCTTGCATGCGATTTTTATGTGCGGTTCCATCGGGGAAATGCGTGAAGCTCAGTTGCCCCAGGGTGTGATCCTCTAAGCTCCAGAAGTCTTTCAACCTTAGGCCGACGGTGTAGCCCACGGGCCAGTCGTAGTAGACGCCTTCGATGGGGCTGGTACGAGGCCGGCCTTGGGAGTGGCATTGGATACAGCTGTCGCTGGCCGCGACGTAATCCATGTGGGCCGGATTCTGAATATTGCCGCGCTCGGGGTGCTCGACGTGTTTGCTGCCTGGACCGTGGCACCGTTCGCAGCCCACATTCCACTCCGCGACCTGCTTCGTGTGAATGTTGTAGTCCACGGAATGGCAGCCGTCGCATAGTGGTCCGGTTGGCCGTTTCATATTGTCCGCCGGATAGAACGGCTCCCACCAGTCGGTCCCACTTTTTACCAAGTAAGGCTTCCAGGCATGGTTCACGACGTCCCATTGGGCGGGCTCAGGGAAATAGTCGTCGCCAATTTTCGTGAAGTAGCGTTGCTTCCAGATGCTGCCATAGACGAAGGAAACCTGATCTTTGGTGAATTTCGCGATGGGATCGGCAGACAAATCTGGAATGATGGCTTCGGGATGTTCCTTCGGATCACGCACGACGTTGGCCATCGGCGTCTTCCTCCAGCGTGCGTAAATCTGGGCGTGGCATTTTTCGCAAGCTTGTGAACCCACATAGTGAGCGGACTGCGAGGCTTCAACTTGTTGGGTCTGTTCTCGACTGGTCAGCGGTTTGAGGTCGCGGATGAGCAGAACGACTTTCCAGCTGTCATCGTCCATCTCCTGATGCGGGGCGCTCCAGCCGGGCATGCCCGTCAACTGGACTCCGTTGGCGATGATGTAGTGGAGTTCGCCGTCAGTCAGAGCTTGCGTCTGGGAGGAAAGGAGGTCGGGCGCTCGGGGGTACAGGCTACGAGCGATTTGAGTCTGTCCTCTGCCGTCAGTGCCATGACAAATCGCACAGCGGGCAACGAAATGTTCGCGGGCTTGCTGCAAGGTTTCTGGTGTCGCTTGCAAGGGGTTCTGCAACTGGCGGTCAGCCCTGGGGATTGCAAGATTTCTGACGGTTCTGGCCAGTCCCTTCTCGAACGAGGAGGGATCAGACCTGGCGCTGAATCCCCGCCTGATCAAGAAGCCGAAACAGAGGGCTCCGACCATCGTGACGGTGAGAAAACCCAGGAGCCATTTCTGCCAGACTTTCATCGGATATTCCGCGGAGTCATTTTACGCGGTCTGCGGCACGCGTCGCTAACGCGAGGTGCTGATGGATGATTGGCGATGGATGGGGCAAATGGATGCCCGGGTCTAAGGGTGAGCAGGTAGACCCGGGCTGCCGTGGCGGACTGAACCTTACTTCTCTTGCGCTTCGCGGATGTAGGCGACGACCATCTTGGTCTGGTCGGGAGTCACGCCCTTGGTTGAGAATGCATGCATCGGTTTCTTATCTTTGCCGCCGTTCGAGATCATGTCGGTCAAATCGGCGTCGGGAGCCTTTTTGGCATCGTCGCCGACCAGACTGGGAATCTTGGCTGCGGGTTTGCCGGCGAGGTCTGCACCGTGGCACATCGCGCACTTAGTTTTGAAGATCGCTGCGCCGTCATCGGAGGCCCACGACAGGCTGGGCAAAATCAGGAACAGGGCCAGGGCGATCATCACGATCAGGATTACGAGCTTCGTCATTTTCATGATTGCGTTTCCTTTGCGAACCTTTCCTCGTGAACCTGCATTGCCTCGCGACATTGTGTGCGCGGAAGCTGCAGAATCGCACACAGGCGTTTCGAGGCCGAATGAAAACTTACTTATCATCATGGAGTTTCATGGAAGTTCTCGTTTTGGTCTGTGATTGCCGTCACGTCGGCGCGTGATCGCAGTCTGAGCTTAAGTCGATGCAGGACAGGGAGATCGCGTCAAAAGACTCGCGATTCCGCGCCATATGGCGCAGCGGGGGAAGGCCGGAGCCGTGGGCGTCTGCTAAGGCTCACGCAAGTTGCTGAAAACACCGCTGTTGTCTCTGCAGCGGTAGGTCTGAACCTTTGGCAGACGGCTTGCGATTCCGTCATTGCACGCCATCGCAGCCCAGGTTATCCAAAAAATTGCCAGCTTCCTGGCGCGTGAGCTCAAGGAACTTCCAGAGAAGGAGGAACAGGAGCAGATGACTGCTGCGGTGACGCGTCTGTTCCACCTGGAATCGGCGAAACGGGCGATAGCCGGCACCAGATCGGAGAACGAAACCAATGAAAGAAGCAAAAGTGAGCGAAGCCGTGACGAACGAAACCAGCGTCAACGCAAAGATCGGGCAATCGCCGTTGACTCCTAACTCGAACGGCGGCGCGTGGACGAGCATGCAGGTCTATGTGCTGGCGGCATTTTGTCTGCTGCTGGGGGTGGCGTCGGGATATCTTTTCCGTGGGTCGGAATCAGCCGGCGTGGGCGAGGCTGCTGGGACCACACAGACGGCCAGCGGCCAGCTGAGGCAAGCCCAGCCGAGGCAATCTGAGGAAGAACAGCCGGACCCTGGGTTGCAAGCTGCGCTGGCGCGGGCTGTCGCGCCATTGCTTGAGGCCATCAACAGAGATCCCAAGGATTTTGATTCGCTGGTGAAGATTGGCAATTTGTATTACGACGGCAAACAGTTCCCCAGCGCTATTCAGTACTACGAGCGGGCGTTGGCGATTCATCCGGAAAACCCCGATGTCCGCACCGATATGGGCACGGCGTACTGGTACACCGGGGACGCCGAGAAGGCTTTGGCCGCGATGGGGACGTCGCTGAAATACCGGCCGGGACATCCGCAGACTTTGTTCAACCTGGGATGGGTGCGCTGGCAGGGCAAACAGGATCCCAAGGGGGAGCGATCAAGGCGTGGCAGGAGTTGCTGAAGGCGAATCCTGACTATCCGCAGAAGCAGCAGGTTGAGCAGTACATTGCGAAGGCGAAAGAGCACGCCTCGCGCGGTTAGACAAAATTAAACAATCGGCGCTTCTTTATGACCTCTCATAATGGCGCCAAGGGGCTTCCAACCCCGGAAGCCCCTTCCTACATTCTGAACCTCCAAGTTCCATTTTGAGATCGAGGCAAAATTGGGAACGTGGCCGGGGGAACGCCTATGCACATTCTGTTGCATTGTCGCATTCTGCCGACATAATGAATGTATGGAAGCCCAAGCGCCAGATCCAGCCCCTCGCCGCCGAAGCGAGCGTGTGTCGATCGCCTTCCCACTGGAAGTGGCAGGGGTGGACCTGACCGGGCAACGTTTTGCCGACAAGACCAAGACGACGACGGTGAGCATGTATGGCTGCTGTTTGCCCATCCCACGGTTGCTGAAACCCGACCAGCAGGTTCAGTTGACGCGCATCCTCACCGGGCAATCGGCGCTGGGACGCGTGGTTGCGCCCATGGGCGATCAGCCCGAGGGGCATCTGTATGGGGTTGAAACCGACGATCCGTGCGCCAGTCTTTGGGGCATTCAGTTTGCGTCTCCGATGTACCAGAAGCTGGTCGACAACATGCGAGAGGGTGCGTACTTCGTGAACCTCGACCGCAAGATCACTTATTGGAATGAAGGAGCGGAGCAACTGTCAGGTTATGCAGCCGGAGAAGTTGTCGGTCAACGGAGCTCGGAAAGCCTGGCCGACGTCGACGGACGCGGCAAACAACTTTGCGATGACGACTGTCCGCTGGAGCAGACGATGATCGACGGGCAGCCGCGCACCACGGATGTGTTCATGCAGCATAAAGAGGGGCACCGGATTCCGGTCAACGTGCAAGTGCTGCCCATGCGGAACGCTGCCGGAAAAATTGTGGGGGCGGCGAAAGTATTCCGGAATTCGAGCTCCTACCATCGAGTCGAACGAAGAGTCAGCGAACTGGAGCAACTGGCGTTCCGCGATCCGCTGACTGGGTTGCCGAACCGCCATTATTTCGAATTGAAGGTAGAGCATGCGCTCGACGAACAGCGGCGCTTCGGGCGCCAGTACGGGTTGTTGATGTTCGACATTGACCGCTTCCGCCAGGCCAATGACGACCACGGCCACGAAGTGGGCGACGCCTTGCTCAAGGCAATGGCGGAAACGCTGGAGCGGACGCTGCGAACGGGCGATCTGGTGGGGCGCTGGGGCGGGGAAGAGTTCCTGGTGCTGGCGCCGGACGTGGACGAGGTAGCCTTACGCCTGGTGGCCGAGCGCTGCCGGGGCTTGATCGCGCAATCTTCGGTCGCTACTACTTCGTCGCGGACCGCGGTCACGGTTTCCATTGGTGGCACACTGTTGAGCAATGGCGATTCGGCGCAGTCGGCAATCCACCGAGCCGATGACCTGATGTCTCAGAGCACGCGCGCTGGCGGCGACCGGACTATGACCGGATAGGCTGCGCTCCTTCCTACGCCCTGGCGACGCAGAACTCTGCCATCCCGATATAGGTTCTTCCCCGATTCATTGGCAAGCCCATTCAAACCAGCCCGGTCAAATCTGCTCATTCAACCCATCCTAGTCAAACCGGCGCAGTTACACGAACCGATACCGGTTTTACAAATCTTCACTATTCAATAGGGCACTTGACATAGCGTGGGCGTAACATAGGTGAGGTTGAGTGCAGTTAGCTGGTTCAGCTTAACTGGTTCAGCGAAACTGCAACTTAAGTATTCGGTCGGAGTTATTTGACATATGAGCGCGGTTGTTTTTTGAAGCGCTCCTTTCGCTGCCGGAGGAGTTTCATGCCGCTACTTCGTTCTGGTCGCTCCCAATCTGTTTTTCTGGTTCCATTTCTGCTCATAGTGCTTGCCGCGGCAATCGGCTTGACGGCCGGTTGCGGATCCAGTGGCGCCAAGAAGGCTCCGCCACCGTTTTCGGGGAACACGCAAGTCACGGTTGTGGCGTCGAGCACGGCCAACGATCAGTTGTCTCAGTTCGATCTCGACATTCAGAGCCTTACGTTTTCCAGTCAATCGGGAACGACGGTGCCAGTGCTGGCGGGCGATTGGCCCATCGAGTTCATGCATCTGAACGGCGCGATTGAGCCGGTGGTGGCGCTGCCGATTCCGCAGGGCATTTATACGACAGCAACTGCGGTGATTGGGAACTCTGCCTTCACGTGCTTGAGCGTCGATCCTCCTGATTCCGATTCGCCGGGCTACCTGGTGCAGAGCACATTTGCTTATGGCAACACTCCGAACAGCCAAGTCACGGTGAATTTTCCTTCGCCGATTACGATCACCGGCGACAGCATGGGCCTGACGCTCAACCTGCAGGTCGCGCAATCCGCCAGCTTCCCCAACACTTGCTACAATCCGGGAAACGGCATACCGCAGTTTTCGATTAATCCAACCTTTAATCTCACGGCTACGACCTTCGCAGCACAACCGACGAATGCTGGCAACGGCAAAGTCACCGAGGTCGAGGGCGAAGTGAGTGCGGTGGGGACATCGGGCAGCGCTTTCACTTTGTCTCTGGCGACGGTGGCCAATCCTCGACGGACGGTTTCGGTCAGTTCCGACGGCAGTACGACGTATCAAGGAATCAGCGATTTTTCTGGGTTGCAGGTGGGAACGTTCGTCGATATGGACGGAGCAATCCAGCCCGACGGGTCGGTGCTGGCCACGCGGATCGCGAGCTACGATGCAACCGCCCTGAACGAAATGATTGGGCCGCTGACAAGATTCTTTTCGTCGACGCAGACTTTCTACAGCTTTCCCACGGGACAACAGGGGCAAACCTATTCCATCCAGGCACAGGATAGTGGGGTCTATTCGTATTCGGACAGTACTTCGTTTGGGATATCGGGGCAGATGAGCAATGTGGCGAGCCTTCCCTTTGCCGCCAGTTTCAACGCTTCCAACATGGTAACGGGGCAGAACGTGGCCATATTTTCGCAGCAGATCACCGATTACAGCGGCGGCGACTCTACTCCTGTAACCACCATGACGCTCATGCCGCAAGTCCTCAACGGAACGATCCTGGGGTCGTCGCAGAGTGGCAGCTTTACCGACTATACGATTGTGCTGGCGTCTTATGATCTTTTCCCCATACTGGCGACGGAGCCGGGACAGGGCGCGCCGCTGACCAACCCGGGCCAGATGGAAGTGTACGTCGACAGCAACACGCAGATGCTGAACACCCAGGGTTTGGCTCCGGGCAACACGCTGCGCTTCTACGGCCTGGTGTTCAACGACAACGGGACGCTGCGCATGGATTGTGCTCAGCTGAATGACGGCGTGGCGTTCGTGTCGCCGCAGACGAATTCAGGAACTCAGGCGCAAGTCGGCCAGCCGCAGACGATTCGCCGCGCCGGCCCGGGCGGGATGATGCCGATGATTACGACAATTACCAAGTTCCACGAAGTTCAACCGTAGTGCTCGAAATCAGCAGGTGTTCGGGAGGTTGCTATGGATACCGTTCGGTTGCATGCATCGCGTCGGTCCACTTCCAGTCTTGGCGTCGCATTCGTCGTTGCGGCAGTTCTACTCGCTGTCGGGATGGCGACCGGCTGCGGCTCCGGCGGAAGCATGACGAAGGTTCCGCCTCCTACGAACACAAATGTTACGGTGATGGTGTCGAGCACGGCCAACGATCTGTTGCCTGAGTTTGATGTCAACTTCCAAGGCATCAGCTTGACCGGCCAGTCGGGCAACACGGTCCAGTTACTTTCGCCAGGGATGGGTGAAGCTGCTGAATTCACTCATATCAACGGACTGGCAGAACCCCTGGTAACGGCCAGCATTCCGCAGGATGTTTATACGAGTGCTACCTTGGCTCCTGGCGGCTTCTCGGGTTTTGTTTGCATCGCCCTTGGCCCGGTGGATGGACAAGAAACTCTGGCGACGGACTCTTTCGACAACGTAGTACAAACATCGGCCGTGACTGTAACCTTGCCTTCGCCTATTACGGTGACCGGTGCGAGTATGGGGCTCTCACTTAATCTGCAGGTCTCGCAGTCGGCTACGGTTGGCGATTGTCTGACGCCCGACGGATTCGAGGGCTTTTCTGTGAACCCAGCTTTCACTCTCACCGCGCTGAATTTGTCTTCTTCGCCGACGAATTCTGCAAATGGCAAAGTCGTGGCGCTCGACGGACAGATTACTGCTATCGGGACGGGCGATAGCTTCACGATCTCGATACCCGACGTCGCGGGAGCGAGGCCGCTCTCGGTCAACTCAGGCAGCACTACGGTATATCAGGGCATCAGCAACTTTTCTGCGCTGGCGGTTGAGACGTTTGTCGATCTGGATGGCGCCATCCAATCGGATGGCTCTCTGGGGGCGACGCGTATTGCGGTGGAAGACTCATCCGCGGGCGACGTGTTCCGAGGGCCGGTGATCGAAGTGGTGCCGTCGGTGGGTGTGCTCAGCATGCATGGTCACCAGTGGCAGGGCCAGGATGTTCTGGGCCTCGCCGAGGGCTCGATGAATCTAGATTTCAGCGGCTCTATTTTTCAGATCTCGGACCAACTGACGAACCTGGGGGGCTTGCCGTTTGTCCCGAGCTTCAGTGCGGCAAACATGGTCCCCGGCCAGGAAGTGTACGCTTCTTTCTCCTCGTCCACATTCGTCAGTCCTCGCCCTCCAGCGACCACCATGACGCTGATGCCGCAAACCATAGACGGCACCGTTACGGCTTCGTCGCAGAGCGGCAACTTTACCGACTACACCGTAACGCTTGCCCCGTATGATCTGTTTCCCATGCTGGCGGTGCAGCCCGAACAGACGAACGTTGAGAACAATCCGAGTCAGGTGGAAGTCTACGTCGACAACCATACGCAGATGCTGAACACTCAGGGTTTGGCTCCGGGTAGCACGCTGCGCTTCTACGGCCTGGTGTTCAACGACAACGGTACGCTGCGCATGGATTGCGCTCAGGTGAATGACGGTGTGGCGTTCGTGCCGCCGCAGTCGAATTCAGGGACTCAGGCGCAGGTCGGTCAGCCGCAGGCGATTCGCCGCATCGGCCCGGCGGGGCTGCCACAGACGATTACAACGGTCACACGTTCCAACAACTAGAGAATCATTCAATACTGCGACCGCACTCTGCAGTGCGGCCACTGCGGCAGTTTGTGGCGGATCGTTGTCTTTCCGGCGTCGAGTCGTCGGAAAAGCGCAGACCTGGATGAGAAGCGCCTTATCCAGAATCGAGAGGGCCGAAAATCTAAACATTCTCCGGGCCCCGCCGATGGATTCACATGCAACCACGGCCGCTGCCCATCTTTCCTGCGGTTCAGAGTCGAAGAAGAAGCGATCGGGTATCGATCGCGTTTCCCGTGGAGGTCTCGGGAAGGGATGAAGCTGGCGAGAGCTTTGTCGAGAAAACCTGCACTAACACAGTGAGCCGGTACGGGTGTTGTATGGAGCTGCGACGCGAGGTGCGGGTGAATGAGGAGCTGCGCGTGCGCCGCCTTGATAACCGTGATTGGGAGACTGGCCGGGTCATTGGGCAGACGAGCGTGCAATCCGATCGACGGATTCAAAGCGTTGAGATGGCCCACCCTTGTGACGATTTCTGGGGGATCCGTTTCTCGTCCTCGGACGAGAGGCTGGTGGAAGCGCTGCGCGATGGCATCTACTTTGTGGATCGCGAGCGGAAAATCACTCACTGGAACGAGGGGGCCGAGAGCGTTTCAGGACATTCGGCGGCTGACACGGTCGGAAAATACTGTTACAACAACATTCTTGGTCACGTTGATGAAAGAGGCACACCGTTGTGCACCAAGGGATGTCCGCTGGCGAGCGTGATGCTCGACGGAAAACGCCGCGAGGTCGAGATTTACATGATGCACAAGGCAGGTCATGCGCTGGCGGTTTCGGTCCACGCGCAGGCGATTTTCAACAGCGCGGGCGCAATCGTGGGTGCCGTCGAAATGTTTCACACTCGCGCAGCCGACATTCCAGCCACCGCATTCGTGAGATCGGGTCCGCGTTATGACTCGCCGACCGCGCAGCTGGCACTGGTACAGACTCTGGTGCAGATCGAACCTGGGCGGCCGGGAGGCTCTGGCGAGTCCTATCCCTCGGCTGGCAGCGAATCGGAAGGTTCGTCGTCGCCAGCGGGGACGAGTTCAAATTTCTTCAGCTTGTAGCGGAGCGCGTCGCGGCTGATGTCGAGCAGGCGGGCGGCGTGGGTCTGGTTGCCGTTGGCTTGCTTCATGGCTAGCTCCACCATAGCGCGCTCGACTTCTTCCAGCGATGTGCCTTCTTCCGGAATGTAGAGGCGGGGAAGTGCGCGGCCATTGGGCAGCAATTTGCCGCCGCCATCGGCCGGAGTGCTGCTGTGTTCGAAAGCGGTCTGGCCGCTGCGCGCCGCCTCGCCTACGGCGAACGGCAGGTAGACCGGACGCAGGATCGACTCATCTTCGAGAATCATGGCGCGCTCAATGGAATTCTTGAGCTCGCGAACATTTCCCGGCCAGCCGTGAGCCAGCAGCAGGCGGCGAGTCTCAGGGCTGATGCCGCGCACTGCCTTCTTGAACTTGCGGTTGTACCAGCCGATGAAGAAGTCGACCAGCGGCAGAATGTCTTCGGTGCGCTCGCGCAGCGGCGGAATGAAGATGGCGATGATCGCCAACCGGTAGTAGAGATCCTGGCGGAAATGGCCTTCGCGTACGGCTCTCTCGAGGTCGCGATTCGAGGCCGCGATCACGCGCACATCGACCTGCATGTCGCGGACGCCGCCCACGCGGCGGATTACCTGATCTTCGAGCACGCGCAGCAGTTTGGCTTGCAGCAGTGGCGAGAGTTCGCCGATTTCATCCAGGAAGAGCGTGCCACAGTCGGCGGCTTCGAACAGGCCCTTCTTCATCTGCTTGGCGTCGGTGAAGGCGCCGCGCTCGTGGCCGAAGAGTTCCGCTTCCATCAGAGTCTCGGGAATGGCGGAACAGTTGATGGCGACGAACGGGCCGTTCTCGCGGGAGCTTTCGTAATGGATGGTTTTGGCGATCAGGTCTTTGCCGGTGCCGCTCTCGCCCTGCACCAGGATCGTGGTGGCTTCACTGGTCGCGACTTTTTGCACGAAGCTCATCAGTTCCATCGACTTCGGCGACACGGCGACGACCTCGTGATAACCGGTGTTGCGGCGAACTTCGCCGCGCAGCGACTTGACTTCAGTGCGCAGGCGCGATGCTTCCACAGCATTCTGGATAGTGACGTGGAGTTCCTCGAAGTCCACCGGCTTGCCGATAAAATCGTAGGCGCCGAGCTTGAGGGCGGTTTTTACGTCGTCCAGTTGCGGGTCGGCGGTGATCATGATGACGGCCGGGGCGTCGGGAGCTTTCTTGAGCTGTTCGAGAACCTGGATGCCGTTCAGGTCGGGCATGCGGACGTCGAGTAGAACCAGGTCGGGAGATTCCTGCTGCGCCATGCGCAGTCCGGGCTCGCCGGATACGGCTTCGGAAACGTGGTAGCCCCACTCTTCGCACTTCTGGCGCAGCGACCAGCGCACCAGGCGCTCGTCGTCGATGATCAGGATCTTCTGCGCAGGCATGCGTACGTAAGCTTACTACGGAAGGGCGGGGAGGGCACGCTGGGGCGGCGAGCTTTAGGGTGCTCAGAAGTCAACGGGTGCCATTGGAAGTTTTCGTCAATTGACCGGCGGGACGTGGCGTCCGGTTCGCCGACCACTTACCGAAAACATTATCTTTACGCTTCCCAGAACCTCATTTGCGCAGGTAAAGTAGATCGCGTCGCAGTAGTCTCCGAAGGAGGATCGGATTTTTCACCGACGCCAACTTCTCCGAATCCTCTCATTTTGGTTTTGGGTCGAGTTACATCTTGAGCCGGGACCGACCAGAAATAGCGGCACAGACGAGTACACAGCCAATGACCTCTGTCAGGAATGGGGTCGCTACAGGAGCGGAAATGGAAAAAGTGACGGGAATCGGAGGGCTGTTCTTCCGAGCGCATGATCCGAAAGCTTTGGCGAGTTGGTATCAGCAGCACCTGGGAGTGTCGCAGACGCCATCGAGCGAGGGCGAACACGCTTGGGAGCAAGAGGCGGGCCCCACCGCTTTCACTCCTTTTCCGGAGACGACCAAGTATTTCGGGGATGCCAACAAGGCGTGGATGCTGAACTTTCGAGTCCGGGATCTCGACAAAATGGCAGCCCAGCTGCGAACCGCGGGGATAGAGATTAAGGTTGACCCGGAAACATATGCCAACATCGGACGGTTTGCCCGCCTGCATGACCCCGAGGGAAATCCGATCGAATTGTGGCAACCCGCATGACGAAACGCACGCGCCAGTTACAGTAAAGGGCCAGTGGTGAAAACCCGGCGAGCCCCGTCTCGTCGATGATTGGTCGAGAAGGATTGGTCGAGAAGGATTGGTTGCGCGCCACTGGTGTGAGAAAATCCCGCTCTGGGCGGCGTACAATTCACGGGCTGTCAAAATGGAGGTTCGGGTCGTGAGTGAAAGTACAGTGAAGGGTTGGTACAAGGTGACGATGGATTCCGGGGAACATAAGGCCAAGCGCAGAGCGCTGGAAGAGAGTTTTGAGACTCAGTTTGAGCAGCATGGTTCCCCCGAGGGGGCCGCTCTATTCGGGCGAAAAGACGAAAAATTGGCAACCTGGGAGTATTACTTTACGCCGGAGGCAATGGCCTTTGCACTCGATGTAGTCAAAGAGTATGCCTGGGGCAAGGAGTATGCGTGGGGCCAGGCCTGTCCTGGTCCGCCTGCGACGGTGAAGAATCTGTCTCTTTGTGGGGGCAGGCCGGGCGAAAAATACGCCCACCTCGAGCAATCGTCCAGCAAAGGGGCTTAGGTTGCCGCCGCTGCCTCCGAAAGGATGCCCGGGTTGCCACGGAGAGAATTGGGCGGGCTACAGTGTAAAAAATGGTGTTTCGCGTAGATCGAGGAGTATGACTGGACACTTGATCGCGATTCCGGTGCAATGCCAGAATCGGTAAGCTAGTGTGTAAAATGAGGCTACGTTGCATGGGCCCCGTAGCTCAGATGGATAGAGCAGCGGTTTCCTAAACCGAAGGTCGGCAGTTCGACTCTGCCCGGGGCCACCATCCCTCTTGCAATTCCCTTTACTTCTTTCGCTGATGCAAGGGTTCGACTCAGGCGCAATTACATTTGCGCGTCGTCGATTGAAAGTGAAATGCGGCGGATCAAACTGATCCGCCGCACTTCATTTAGCTTTTAGGTTAGAACTCCACCCGCAGCGAGCCCTGCAACACACGCGCTGAGTTGGCGGTGCTGGTGATGGTTCCGAACTGGCAGCCGCTGGAGTTGGTAATGTCGACGCACGGATTGCTGAAGTCGGGATGGTTGAAGACATTAAAGGCATCCGCGCGGAACTTCACGACTACGTGCTCGGTTACCGGGAAGCCCTTCGCAAGTCCCATGTCCATGCTGAAGTACGATGGGCCGACGAGATTGTTGCGGGACCCGATGTTGAAGCCGAGGGGGCCGGTGAAGTCGGCATTAGCCTGGCTCGGGTTTGAGAAGGCGAGCAGGGGCTGGCCCTTACCGCCGTTGATGTGTATTTTGAGGTCCGAAGGGGGACCGACCAGAACGGCAGGAGCGTTGTTGGCGTAGCCGGCCACAAATGCGTTGGCACCCGCAAAATAAGCATTCCCGCCATGTACATAGGGAAGGCCGCTCACGCTCCAGCCGCCGACAATCTCGTCGAGCCAGCGGGACGCACCGGAAGCGATCATCTTCCCTTTGCCAATGGGCAGGTCGTAAATGAAGTTGCCGTTGAAATACTGGTTTACGTTGAAGTCTGAATTTCCACGGCACTCTCGCGGGCGCAGCACATCGCAGATGAAACCATATCCGCCAATTGCGGGAGCGTTGGCGACCACGGACACGTTGTCGATGGAGTGGGACCAGGTATAGTTCAAGTCAAATTGCAGGCCATAGCCGGTGTTCTTGTGCAGTGTGGCAAGCAAGCCGTTGTAGGATGAAAATCCTTTATTGGTATAGAAGGTGTTCTCGGAGAATTGCGAACCCATGCCAACGTTTGGAGGCAAGCCGATGTTTAGGCCATAGTTCGCAAGGAAATAGGCGTTGTAGAAGGAAAGGAGTTGGGTCCAATCCGCGAAATCGCCTCGAGCGACAAGAGTGGGATTGGCGGCAGTGGCCAACGCTGTATTGTTGGGAAGACCGAGATCGCTCCCGGAGTTCGGGAGCAGCACGTTTTCGAACCAAGGTTGCGGAATGGGGTTCGTCGGATCACCGCCCGCCCGTAGTTGCTGCGTAATGTTGGCAAATGCCTGGGACATCAACTGGCCTGAGACGGGATCGCGGAAGTCGATCAACTGGTTGGCGTCGGCCTGCGCGAGCAGGCGCCGACCCAAGCGGCCGACGTAGCTGCCCCGCAGAATGAATCCTCCATGAATCTCGCGCTCGAATCCGATGTTGTACTGAATGTAATACGGGTTCTTGAGCTTTGGATCAATGGTTTCGTTAAATGCTTGACCATTGGCTAGGCCAGTCGGAACCGCGCTTGACCCTGAACCCGAGACAAAGGGGTAGAACGGCGTCGTAATGGGAGGGGCCGTGGGCGGGGGCGGAGCAGCGTTCAAACCGGTGAATCTGGTATCCGTGGTGAGCGAAGTCACGGCATCGCCCGGCACTCCGAAGGGCTCCGTCGCCGCCGACTGGAACAAATAGGAGTACTGAGCCTGCTGATACTGGGCCGCGTTGATGACGGTCTGATCGTACAAAATGGCGGCGCCAACATTGAAGACGGTCTTGCGATCGAACTGATAGGCGGCCGCTAACCTTGGCCCGAAGTTGGTATGTTGCGGCGAATAATATCCAGGCGCGTGGTTGGCTTTTCCACCCACGGTGTAGGAAATGAACGGGACCGCCAGATTGCCCAACTGGCTGGCTCCACTCTGTGCCACACGGTCGCCGAAGTAGGTGTTGAAGTTAAAGTTCTCCACCGACTCGATCCCCTTGGTGTCATACGGTACGCTGTAGTTCTGCCAGCGCAGTCCGTAGGAAAGGGTAAGCTTGGGCAGCACTTTCCAGGTATCGTCGAAGTACAATTCGGTCTCGTAGTAACGGTAGTTGTGGGTTAGACCGCTGCCCTGGGGAAGGGCAGTGCCCTGGGCATTGTAGTTATAGGTTGCGCTGACTGCTGTGTAGGGGGCGAGCGCGAGCGCGAAAGCGGCGTCGTATTCCCCGACTGCGTCTCCACTTCCGAGATCGGCTGGCTCCAAGGGATTGGTAGGGGTGGGGACAGCTAGACTCCCGGTGCCTCCCCCCAAACCGATCGTGGGAGAGTTGTAATTGAGGATGCTGTATTCCTTGGGACTGATGTACTTGAAGGTGCCGCCGAACTGGAAGGTGTGCTTGCCCTTATCCCAGCTGAAGTCATCGCGCAGAATGGGGACGGGATAGGTGCGGCCCTGTGCGTTAATCGCGCTGCCATAGGGGCCCGTGATGATCGCACCACCGGTGCCGTTCCCACCAAAAGTGAGGAATTGGTTGGCACCCTCGGGATTGTAAGTATTCGGAAAATTGTAATTCTCAAACACTTCCCCGTAAGAAGCCTGGTTCACCATTGTGTTATTAATCGTCCAGACGTGCCCCACTACCCAGGTATAGCTCTGATCGAGGAAGGGGTAGGTTTCCGGATCGCCAGGGAAGTGAACCGCGCTTTCTGTGCCGTTGGTTCTGGTGAAGCTGCCCTTTCCCCAAAACTTCATCTTCGAGTTCAGAGTGAAATCGACCCTCTGAACGTAATCATTTTCACTGTAAGGAAAAGGGGCATTGAAACGGACTCCGCCGGTGTTCATTCCATCTCCAAAGGCCGCATCGTTGGAGTGCGGATAACGGGTGGCAAAAAGACCGGTCGTGGGGTCGAATAATGCTGGATTGAAGCCTATTCCCAGCGGGTCCATATTCGCGACCTGCGTCGAGCTGAGAGGCGTGACGACGCCCGAAGAGTTGAGGTAGTTCAGCGTGCCGTTGCGAAACGAGTCGAGCGGAACGAGACGCTCTTCCAGATTGGAGAGGGTATCCCGGCGCGCGTTGTAGTCGAAAAAGAAAAATAGCTTGTCTTTGATGATTGGACCACCGATATTGCCGCCGAACTGATTACGGACGAGAGGAGGCCTCGGTACCTGAGGCGAGGCATTGTTGTTGAACCAGTCGTTAGCTTCCAAAGTTCGGTCGCGATAGTACTCCACAAGCGCACCATGGAACGAGTTAGTGCCGCTCTTGGTCACGAGCTCGTACTGGCCGCCACCACCACCGGCGGAACTGGAAAGATAGCCGGCTGCGACACCTCGGAACTCCTGGACAGAGTCGACGGGAGCGTTGGCGACAATTGCGCCAAACTCACCGGTGGCGTAGTCATTCACGTCGAGGCCGTCGACGGTGACGCGGCTCTGGTCGGTGCGCGCGCCCGTTACCGATCCATCCAGGGTTACTCCGGGCTGCTGGACAAAGAGTGCTGCGGGATTGCTTCGGTTCGCAATCGGCAAGTCGTTCAGAAACTGGACCTGGAAATTGTTGCCGACTGTTGAGTCGGTGGTGTCGAGGGTCACGGTCTCGCTGGCTGCCGACACCTCTACGGTCTCGCGCGTTCCGCCGATGATGAGCTGGGCGTTCTGCACGCGCGTATTGTCGACGTTCATGTAGACGCCGGAAATGACGACCGTTTTGAAACCGGCGTGCTCAAATGTGATTCGATAGCCAGGTCCCGGCTTGACTTGATTGATCGTGTAAGACCCCGCGGCGTTGCTGGTGCCCTGGTAGGTGACGCCGGTCTGTGGATCCTTCAGAGTCACACTGACGTCTGCGACGACGGCGCCGGTCTGGTCGCTGACGACACCAGTGACGGAGGCCACATCCTGAGCCTGCAGCACCGCGGAAATGGAAAGAATCAAGACAAGGCAAACGATCCCTGAGACGCAGCGTCGAACCACCATGCTTCCTCCTGTTGGGCGAGAAAAGATGAGCAACAGCATCATACAGATTTGTTGTCGGTACGGAATTTTCCTTGTTGAGCCAACGTTAAGCCAAAGTTGTTAAGCCAAAATTGTTCACTTCAGAACGACAGGCGCTATGCTTGCTTTAACCGTCTCGCATCGAGCTATAACGTCTGTTTAAGCGTGTATACAGTCTGGAACTGTCTGTTTTCAAGTGCAATCTTAAGGAGTACCGCCGGGATGACTCCGGACTACCGAAAACCGGCCCCGAACATGGCCTTTCAGCCCCCGGGCGGTCGTCCGAGCGCTTCAGGTTGACGGCGGGGGCCGGTAATCGGATTCTTCGGCCTGGTGACTCTCTACCGACAGCTTTCTTAGCGACAACCGCTCATGGTGAGCCAGCAGCAGACCCACGGGCACCACCGCCGCAAAGGTCACCAGCCACAGCAGGATGCCGCAACTGGCCGCCAGTTCGGGCGGAACGTCGAACACGCTCGATAGCGTTGCGATGGTTGCCATCTGCGAGCCGCCGCCTACGGCCGGCAGTTGCAGCATCGAGCCCAGCATGCTCGAGAACATCAGAATCAGAAGCTGCGACACCGGAATCGCCAGCGCGTCCACCCCATAGGAATGCGTGACTTCCTGGTACGCCAGGGCAATCACGTACCACATTCCGACCGACACCAGCGTGAGCCATAACAGCGAAAACGGCCCGTGAATCGTGTTCAGTCCCAGGCCGAACTCACGAACTTTCTGGCCCAGCTTGTGTCCGAAATTCGAGGACAGGTGTGAGAACCGTTGCTCGACCCATTGCGCCGCGGTTTCGCCATTGCGCCCGATGATCACTGCCGCGATGGTCGTTCCAACTACCAGGGCCGTCAGGATAAACCCGAGCTCACGAAAACGAACATAGTATTCCGGATGTGGGATCGAGGGCAGAGCGCTGGGAAGGAAAATGGCCAACAGCATCAGGATGGTGAACGCGCCCAGATCAAAAATGCGCTCCACGCCCCAAACTGCAACTTGCGAAGAAACCGGAAGCTGCGTCCGCCGCGCGATCAGATAGGGACGAATGAACTCCCCAGCCCGTCCGAGAAGCGCCAGTCCAGTGAATCCGACCAGTGTCGGCGAAACCAAGTCCAATGTCCGGGTCTTCGGGCGGACCGGCTTCAGGAAAATCTTCCAGCGCCATGCCCGCAACCCATACGCGAGATAAATCCACGCGATCCCGTGCAGAACGTGAGCCTTCTTGATGTGGTGGGTCTGGCTCCAGAATGTGGGCCAGTCAAAGGTGCGCCAGTGCCGATACTGCAGGTAAACCAGAATGGCCAGGATTAGGAACACTACGACGCTGGCCAGAATGCGCTTCTTATCCATGAATGGGGAAACCGCGCCGCCCGCCCTCGCAACACGAAGCGGCAAACGGCAGTTCCAAGGTATATGACCCCGCCGAACGGGTCAAACCTCGAAGGCTGAACTGCGTACGCACAATCGAGCGGGCTAAAGAATTTGCGAAAGAATAAAGAACGTTGAGGATCAGAGAGTGTGGGAGTCTGCAGGAGGGGCGTTTTGGCCCAACTGCGAACGGATTCTTAATTCTGCTCTTGCCCCGAGTTCGCCTTGGCCTGGGTCAGGGTACCGGAGCTTTGCGGCGTTCTTGTGGCAGTATGTGCGCCGGACTTCTTCGCCGGGGCGTTCGGTCGGGCGGGTTTCCCTTCGGCCGCCTTCTTCTTGTTGAAGTCGCGGACGACGCGCGCCACGTATGCCCGCGTCTCATAGTAAGGAGGCACGCCGCCGAACTGTTCGACCCGCAGCGGGCCTGCGTTGTAGGCCGCCAGGGCCTTGACCAGGTCGAAGTTGTAACGCTCCAGCAGTTCTCGCAGGTACTTCGTTCCGCCTTCGACGTTCGCCGCCGGATCGAACGCGTTGGGCACGCCCAGTTGCGCCGCGGTGCCTGGCATTAACTGCATCAGTCCCTGTGCGCCTTTGGGAGACACGGCGTGCACGTTGAACCCACTTTCCGCTTTGATCACGCTGCTCACCAAGTCGGGGTCAAGCCAGTACCGCTGGCTCGCGGAGTTGACCACTGCATTCAAATCCACGGAAGAAGCTTGCGGAAAGACCGAGGCTCCGGGTGCCCCATTTCTCGCGTAGTTTGCGAGGAGGCCTGCCCTGAGTTTGTCGACGGATGGGGATTTTGCTTTCGCGCCGGAAACTGCAGGCTGCGGGTCTGGCGCCGGCAAATCCAGCGCGGCTTCAAAATGTTCAATCTCGGCTGTGGGTACGTCTACGAAACTAGAGCCGTCTGTGGTCACGTACAACCGCGTGGTTTCACCGATCACTTCCCGGCGTTCGTGGCGGATGGAAAACCCGTTCTTCAGTACCGCAACTTCGCCGGCAAGGCAGGGAAGCGCGGTCGCCAGAGCCAGCAACGCCGAGACACAAATCCCGAGTTTGGATGCGAGCCTCATCCTCTAACTAATCCCTGATAACAAATCCCTGACCACTAGCCACTAATCACTGCGTTTACCGCGGCCGCGATGCCGCATGCGTCGTTGCCCAGGGTCACCGTCCAGCCACGGCTGCGCAGCTCTTCGCAGGCATTCCCCATGATAACCGGATGCCCGGCAAACTCAAGCATCTCAATGTCATTGTGGTTGTCACCAACGGCCATGACCTGCTCGCGGCTGTAGCCGCGATGGGCTGCCCAGCGCTCCAGCGCATGGCCTTTGGAACACCCGGCATTCAGCACGTCGATCATCGACAAATCGCGTTCAGGATATTCCGTGCGGAGCACGGTGACGGTGCCATCCATCCCGGCGCGGTCGAGCGCTGCGAGCGCCAGGCTCATCCGCGCCATCGTGCCGCAGAACATGGCTTGTACCGGATCGCTCACCAGCGCAGTTTCCAGCGGGACGACGAATTCGATGTATTCCATGTTCTTCTCGAGCCAGCGCCGGATGCTCACTCCCAGTTCGTCGAGCCGTTCGAGTACGATTGCGCCCTTGGTTTCGTTGTCAAAAGTCAGAACGGTGTTGCCGCGGAATTCTTGCATGGCCCCGCAAAGCCGGCGACAGGTTGCTGCCGGCATCAGGTCGCGGTGAAAAGTCTCGCCTGCCAGCGAGCGCGTGACTGCGCCGTTGGAACTGATCAGCCACAAGTCGAACCCCAGCTGTTTGGCGATGGGCAGGGCAAACGTGTGGCGCCGGCCGGTTACCAGAACGATTTCGATGCCGGCGGCATGGGCGCGGCGGAGCGCCATGAGGTCGCCGTCAGAAATTGTGAATTGTGGGTTCAGCAGCGTGCCGTCGATGTCGGTGGCCAGCAGCCGGATGGAAGGTGGGGAAATCTTCACTACTCATCTTAGCATCGGCCGTTAGCATCGGCCGGGGAGGGGCACAGGCTAGGCCGGAAGGCGCGCCAGCAGCGCGTCGGCCTTGCGGAACCAGGGGCGCTCGCGGCGGCGAAGATAGCCGGGCATGGTCGGCTTCTTGGCGAGGATCTTCTGCGCCCACTCGCGGGCTTCGGCGGCGCGTCCTTGCGACTGCAGGAAGAGGGCGTAGTGGTAATAGGTTTCGGAGATCGTCGAAATGCGCGTGGCCTCGCGAAACATCGCGTCCGCCTTTTCGTTTTGGCCGGTCTGCGCGTAGGCCCAGGCGAGTAATCCCTTGGCGCGGTGGAAGTCGTAGTCGGGATCGGACATGACGGCGCGCTCGAGATCGGGGACGGCTGCGGCGAAGTCTCCGAGTTCGATCTCGGCAATGCCACGGCGATAGAACGGGTCGGGATGGTCGGTGCGCGACGAAATGGCCTTGTCGTAACTGGCGCGGGCGCGCGCGTAGTTTCCGTCGTCGAGGTAGAGGAGGCCGAGTTCTTCGTAGTTTCCGGCTGAAGGATTGTCGAGGACGATGCGCTCCAGTTCCTGAATGCGGCGGCGGCGCGGAAAAACTTGAAACGAATCGCGCAACAGGCCTGCGTCCGGAATCACTTCCACAACGATATAGATAGCCGCTCCTACCCAGGAAAACAGCAGGATGACCCAGAGCCAATAGAAATTGGGCCGACGGCGGATGAAGTGGACGAGGGCCACAATCCGCAGCACGATGGACCACCACGAAAAGGCGAAGAAGAGGAATGATCCCATGCGAAATCGCACTATAGCATGCGGAGCTGGTTGGGCCCGGGCGTGGGATAGGCCGATTATTTTTTTGTATCGGGTGAGTAAGATATTTAGTTTCTTTGGGTTGCGGGAAGTTGATATGGGGGTGCGACGGCAAAATATTCGAAGGAAAGGGGTTATGGGTAAAATCCTGGGGAATAAGGAGTTGGGCGAGGTGCGGAGGGAGGTTGCTGCGTTTCCAGTCGATAGTCTGGATGCTCGGTGCACAGTTCCAGTACGGGCTTTCTGTTTCCTCAGTAAAGGTTGTTCGTCACAATTTCGGGGAATATTTTCGGGGGCTGTGGAAAAGGGAAAGCGAGGCCAACGAACCGAGCGGTCCGTACGACATATCAGTGTCGGCGAATGGGGATTCAGAAAAGTGGGGAACGTCCCGTCTGTCCCTAGGTTTTCCGAAAAGTGGGGAACGTCCCGTCTGTCCCTAGGTTTCTCTTCGTCTGTCCCTAGGTTTCTCTTGTCCCTAGGTTTCTCTCGTCTGTCCCTAGGTTTCTCTAGGTTTCTTGTCCCTAGGTTTCTGTCCCTAGGTTTCCCCCGTCCCTGGTTTCCCCCGTCCCTAGGTTTCCTCTAGGTTTCCTAGGTTTCCCCTGTCCCTAGGTTTCCCGTCCTAGGTTTCCTGGCGATGTTTCGAACACCGCGGTCCATTCTTCTGTCGGCGTCTTTATCGGCGTTGGCTGACCGGCCTGAAAATATTCTTAGCACGATGATGGGTTTTGCGGCGATTTTGCGCTGATAGAGACAGAAGGACAGAACGATTGAGTACCCTAAGGAGATGAGCCTATGAAAACTATGAAGGTAACCTCTACGCTGGCTGCCGGGTTCATTTCTGCCTGGCGCGCGCCGAAGCGAATCCTCACGATCGGGCTTCCGGCTGTCGCTTTGGCCTTGGCATTCGGCGCTCAGCCGCTGAGCGCGAGCGTCACCTACATCGTGGGAACGTGCAAGAGTGGTACCCGATTCTCGACCATCCAGTCTGCACTCGATGCCGCTCCGGCTCCTAACACGGTGGAGGTCTGCCCTGGACAGTACAACGAGCAGATCACCATCAGCAAACCGGTTACGCTCGAAGGCATCTCGCTCGGAAGTGCAGACCAAGTGCGAATCTATACTCCGGCGGGCGGACTCAAGGTCAACGCAGAAATTTACACCGGGGATACGGTGCTGACCCCTGCAGCGGCTCAGATTTTTGTCGACAACGCGGGTGGCAGCGTAAATCTGACCAACCTGGTCGTGAACGGCGTTGCCAATGGACAGAGCGGAAGCGGAGCCTTTGTGATCGGGATCCTTTACCAGCAGACTCCGGGAACGATCAATCACGTGATTGCATTTAACCAGAATGGGGCAAATACCGTGGGCTGGGGAATCTATCTGCAGGGCGGCAGTTCCGACCCGTTGGTCACGGTGGAGAACTGCAGCTTGTATGACTTTTCTCAGGGAGCCATCTGGGCCATCGGCACGACGGACGCCCCGAATCTTAGGGCAGTCATCGAAAACAATTTCGTTTCTTCGGCTTCCCAGAGCACGTATGACATCGTGGCAGAAGAGAGTACGAATTCCACGGTCAGCGGCAATGTGGTAAGCGGCGGCCTCTACGGAATCTACATTGTGACGACTGAGGGATCGGTTTCGGGCAATACGATTTTGGGCAGCGAAATCGGAATCGACTTGACGGTCGACGGTGCATCGTTGAAATCGAACAAAATGTACGGCACCATTCTCACGGGCATAACCATCGAGGCCCCGAGTCTGAGCGTTTCGGTAGTCCAGGGCAACACAATCCGGAGCGTGATGAATCCTAACCAAGGGGGAGGGACGGGAATCGATCTCGGTTGCCACAACATCAGTTCCAGCCTGGTGCATTCGAATACATTTATGGATTCGATTTATGGATATGGAAATGCCCCTGCTGGATTCTCCGGGAGTAACACCTTTTCTGGCGTGTTCACGGAGATCGACCTGGTGTCTTGCGCGAACTAGTTGTCTCTGGATCGAGCACTGCAGTTCTGCCGGGGTCGGGGAGGGAAGCGGGTGGAATGCGAAAGATGGGGTGGGGCAGCCGAAGTTTGGATGCCCCACATTTTTTTTGTGTGGGCTGGGTAAGATATTTAGTTTCTTTGGGTTGCGGGAAGTTGATATGGGTGTGCGGCGGCAAAATATTCGAAGGAAAGGGGTTATGGGTAAAATCCTGGGGAATAAGGAGTTAGGCGAGGTGCGGAGGGAGGTTGCTGCGTTTCCAGTCGATAGTCTGGATGCTCTGGGCACACTTCCAGTATGGGCTTTCTGTTTCCTCAGTAAAGGTTGTTCGTCACAATTTTGGGGAATATTTTTTGGGGGTCGGCTGTGGAAAAGAGTTCGAGGGCAGCTTGCGGGGACGCCGCGCTAGCTAGGCCGCCGCGTGGGCTCGGGCCTTCTTGAGCTTTATCTCCGCCTGGGCTCCTAGGAGGTCGGCGTAGAGTAGCAGGCGGGCCACGCTCAATGTGGAGAGCTTGCCGCGTATTAGTTCGCTGACGCGCGGCTGTTGAATTTGCAGGATTCGTTCCAGATCGCGGGCTTGGCATCCGCGGCGTTTTACGAGTTGCAGAATGTTTTGGTGCAGCGATGCTTTCAGTTTGAGTTCCAGCGTTGCTTGCCGATCCAGCCCGAGTTCGTCCAATACGCTCCCTGTGACTCTGTATTCATTTTCTTCGGAGCGCTTGTTTGGCATTCTTCTTTTCCTCGCATTCGGCTTCCAGTACGCGCTTGAGGCGCGTCTTGGCAGTTTCAATATCTTTCTGCTCGATGGCGTTCGATCGCTTTTCGAAGCAGTGGAGAACTTGGACTACTTTTTCGCGCCGTATGTATAGAATCCGATACCACGCTCTCGCATCGCCTTCGCGCAACTCGTAAACGCCTGCTCCGACTGTTTGAACAGGTTTCCGGTCGGGAGTAGTCTGTCCAAGTTGCAATCGGTACAAAGCATACCCGAGGTCGTTCTTGACCCCGTCAGGAAAGCTCTGCAAAACCCGTTTCGAGTCGCCTTGAAAAACAACCGGCAGCAACCTTGCAGCCGTGGCAGTGTGGGAGAACTCATCGGATTTCTTGTTACTTGTATACACGTAGCTTGTATATATGTCAATCGTGCCGTTGGTAACGACGCGCTGCGCAACCAGACAATCTACAGAGAACTATAGTCTAGCGGGAGAGAAATACAGACTGGAGAGGCGGAAAGAGGCCCAAAATGGGAGGGGCTCGTCGGCTTCGGGAATACGCACCCTTTGCAAAGAACGCAAAGGATTGGGCACCCGGCCACCCCGCCAACTTCCCGTCTGTCCACGGATTTTGCCCAGCCCTGTAAAATGGCGCTAGGATGTCCGAATCGGCTGCCAATTTTTGCCCGTATTGCAATGAGCGCCTGTGCGGCTCGGACGACCATATTTTTCTGGAAGCGATCGGTGGCAAGAGAACGGTCAGGGCATGCAAACCCTGTAATGATCTTTTCGGTCACAGTTTTGAGGCAAGCGCAGTGGCGAAGTTCTTTTACCCGCTCCTGCTTCAGCTTCGCATGGCGGGCGTCCCGGTCGCGGAATCCGAGGCCCAGTGGAAACGAGCCCATGTGGGCGATGACGGAGTGATCTACAAAGCCCTGCTGGATGGAGCCGGTTACAGGCTTCAGTCCAGCAACATCGTGGTCAACAGGGACGATGAGAACCCCAAAGTGCTCAATTTGGTCGCGGGGGACGACGCGGTTGGACGCAGGCAACTCAAGCCGTTCCTGGACCCAAGCAGGTTTCGGCTGCTGTCAATGGAGCGAAGGCTGGTCGACCCTAGAGAATTCAAACTCGACTGGGGCTTCAACCCTGACCTAAAGTTGACGGCCTTGAAAATGGCGGTCGCCATAGTTAGCATTGCTTTGCCGGTTGAGCTACCCGGTCTTGCTCAGCCCCGCGGAGAGCTGACGCGCGCTGACTTACGGGTGCATCCCGTATCGGTCGCAGCAGACCTGAGGGACCACTCCGCTCTGGATGCTATGCGTGGCGACCTCTGCCACGTGGCTTACGTTGAGCAGCTGGGCGGGCTGATACACGCGTTCGTGCAGTTCTTTGGGTCCATCCAGTTTTGGGTCTCACTCACACACAGGGCCTCGGTCAGCCGTTCGTGCGCTTTGCTGGCGAAGCTTGATCCCGTAACAGGCGAAGAGTCTTTTTTGGAGATGATTCCCCTGCAGCTGCCTCCATTTCGAGATGCATGGGTAGACGCTAGGGCCCCGATCAGAAAGTTGAACGCCTCGGCGGTTAAGCGTGGCTCCAAGGTTGCCGAAATGATCAAAATCAACGAGGTTCGAGTGGATGGCGTGCCGGTAAACCTGCGGAAGCCTTATTGGGTAACGTCCTGGACCGGAGACGTTCCGAAGAAGACGTCTTCGTAGGAGCTCGCGAAAAATCGCGGATGAAGAAAGCCCCGCTCTTTCGAGCGGGGCCTTGATTGTTCTGATTTGGGGAGCTTGCGGCACGGCTGAAGCCGTGCCCTTCCACAAATCTCGAGTCTTAGTACATGTCGCCCATGCCGCCGCCGCCGTGTCCGCCGGGGGCGGGAGCTTCCTTCTTTTCGGGAATCTCCGCTACCAGGGCTTCGGTGGTCAGCATCAGGCTGGCGATGGAGCCGGCGTTTTGCAGGGCGGTGCGGACGACTTTCGTCGGATCCAGGACGCCTGCTTTGACCAGGTCTTCGTACTCGTTGGAGAAGGCGTTGTAGCCGAAGTTGGTCTCCTTGGAGTCGAGTACCTTGCCGAGAACCACGGCGCCTTCTTCTCCGGCGTTCTCGGAGATCATGCGCAGGGGCTCGGTGATGGCGCGACGGACGATGTTGATGCCGATCTGCTCGTCGCCTTCAGCCTTGACTTTCTCAAGGGCCGAGGCGCAGCGGGCCAGCGCTACTCCGCCGCCGGGGACAATGCCTTCTTCCACGGCTGCGCGGGTGGCGTGCATGGCATCTTCCACGCGGGCCTTCTTCTCTTTCATTTCGGTTTCGGTTGCGGCGCCGACTTTAATTACGGCTACGCCACCGACCAGTTTCGCCAACCGCTCTTGCAGCTTCTCGCGGTCGTAGTCGCTGGTGGTCTTGTCGATCTGGCTGCGAATTTCTTTTACGCGGCCTTCGATTTCAGCGTGCTTGCCCTTGCCTTCGACCACCGTGGTGTTGTCTTTGTCGATGGTGATCTTCTTGGCCTGGCCGAGGTCGCTGATCTGAACATTCTCGAGCTTAATGCCGAGATCTTCAGTGATGGCCTTGCCGCCGGTCAGGATGGCGATATCCTGCAGCATGGCTTTGCGGCGATCGCCGAAGCCGGGAGCCTTGACGGCCGCGACTTGCAGCGTTCCACGCAGTTTGTTGACGACGAGGGTGGCGAGCGCTTCGCCTTCCACGTCTTCAGCGATGATCAGGAGCGGCTTGCCGGACTTGGCAATTTGTTCGAGGAGAGGGAGCAGGTCTTTCATCGAGCTGATCTTCTTTTCGTTGATCAGGATGTAGGCGTTCTCGATGGCGACTTCCATGCGCTCGGGATCGGTGACGAAGTAGGGCGAGAGGTAGCCGCGGTCGAACTGCATGCCTTCGACGACTTCGAGCTGGGTTTCGAGGGTCTTGGACTCTTCGACGGTGATGACGCCGTCTTTGCCGACCTTCTTCATGGCCTCGGCGATGATCTTGCCGATGGTCTCGTCATTGTTGGCGGAAATGGTGCCGACCTGGGCAATCATTTCGCCGGTGACGGGCTTCGACAGCTTGTCGATTTCGCCGTTCACGCGGTTGCCTTCTTTGTCGATCTTGCCGCAGATTACGGTGACGGCCTTTTCGATGCCGCGCTTCAGAGCCATCGGATTCGCGCCGGCAGCGACGGTCTTGACGCCCTCGCGGAAAATGGCCTGAGCCAGAACGGTGGCGGTGGTGGTGCCGTCGCCGGCGATGTCGGACGTCTTGGAGGCGACTTCACGAACCATCTGCGCGCCCATGTTCTCGAGCGGGTCGCGGAGTTCGATTTCTTTGGCTACGGTGACGCCGTCTTTGGTGATGGTCGGCGAACCGAACTTCTTCTCGATGACTACGTTGCGGCCTTTGGGGCCGAGGGTGACTTTCACGGCATCGGCTAGCACGTTGACGCCGCGGAGAATCGCCTGACGGGATTCTTCTCCGTGAATGATTTGTTTTGCCATTTTCTTTTCTCCTTGATTCTGTTGCGGGGATTGCCCCGCGGATTTCTTCGGGCTGGTCGCTGAACAGCTTCTAGCTGCTAGCTTCTAGCCAAAACTGCTGCATAGGTCCTTCGCGTAGAGAGCGCGCTTGGGATGACAATGCTTTGTTACTTTTTCGAGCCGGCTAGTTCTTTCTTGGCCGGGGCGGCGGCGCCGGTGAGGATGCCGAGGACTTCTTCTTCTTTCATGATGATGTAGTCTTCGCCATCAATCTTGATCTCGGTGCCGGAGGATTTGCCGAACAGGATGCGGTCGCCATCGTGAACGGCGAGCGGGAACGTCTTGCCTTCTTCGTTGGTGCGGCCTTTGCCGACGGAGATGACTTCGCCTTCTTGCGGCTTGTCTTTGGCCGAGTCGGGGATGATGATGCCGCCACGAGTAGTGGAAGCTTCTTCCACGCGACGGACCAGAATGCGGTCATGGAGTGGTGTGAATTTCGCCATGGGTGTTGCTCCTTTCAAGGATTAGAAGTGTTGTCTGCTTGGATTGATTTGGTTAAACCTATGATTCTTATGGGTTAGTAGCTGTTGTTAGCAGTTACTGCTATCGAGTGCTAATTGTAGGATGTGAGTGGGGAATTGTCAAGTGGGTGCTGTGGAGGCTAACGGCGGAAAGTCGGCAGGGGAACTTGAATCTTTGGTTGGGCGATGTATGATTTCCGGCCATGGATGTTCTCGATCCAGCGGCGGAATGGCGGCGGCTGTCGGAACTTTATCGGCGGATGAGCGACGGCGAACTTGTCGCTCTCGCTCGCACGAAATCTGAGTTGACGGAGGTTGCTCAGGGAGCTTTGGGGGACGAGATCCGGCAGCGGCGGCTGAAAGTGGAGCCGGAGGTGGCGCCAGCTCAGCCGCCGATGCCGGAGACGCCGACGGATTCTCCTTACTACGCGGATCGGCAATTGGTGGAGATCGCCACGGTGTGGAGTTTGGCGGATGCGCTTCAGATACAGCGGTTGCTGGATGTGGCGGCGATTCCGTTTTTTATGGGGAAGGAAAAAGCTACGGGCGTTGATGCGGTGACCTCGAACTTCGCTGAAGGCGTTAGCGTGAGCGTCATGAACGTTGGTTGGCCGTGGGCACGGCAGGCGCTGCAATATTACGAGCCCTTGAACGAACCAAAGCCAACGCCTGAGGAGGAGCCTGGCGGCGTTGCGGTGCGGTGTCCGAAATGTCATTCCGAAGACGTCATTTTCGACGAGCTGGTCGGCGAGCCTGCGACGAGGGAAAAGGATTCTCCGCAGCAGTTTGAGTGGACGTGCGGTGCGTGTGGTCATCGGTGGAAGGATGACGGGGTCGTGGGGAATATTGGGT
>Ga0210383_10000123_pt1 | contig 81069 bp, 51 predicted proteins | sample IncBWC14OmetaG_FD_160072 | JGI IMG/M metagenome (GOLD analysis project Ga0210383, IMG submission 160072) | Forest soil microbial communities from Barre Woods Harvard Forest LTER site, Petersham, Massachusetts, United States - Inc-BW-C-14-O ...
CGAGCGCGCTCTGCAACTCGACCCGAAGTCGGCGGCGGGAGAGACCAACGCCGCGTCAGCATACCTGCAAGCTGGCGACATCCCTGGAGCCGTGGCGCACCTGGAGCGTGCCGTGGCGATTGATCCCTTGCATCTGCCAGCGGATATGCCGCTGATCGATCTTTATAAGCGCCAGGGGAATGGGGCGAAGGCTGCGGACCTGGCTAGTAAAGTGAGTTCGGCCGTGGATGGACAATCTGATGATCGTTTATCCGACGATCGTCTATCTAACGATCGTTTATCCAACGATCGGCTAGCGGACGAGACTCGTGAGAAACGGTTGAGTGGCCGTTCGCCCGCGATGGCTGAGACGGTCTTCAAGAACATCCAGGTGCTCAAAGGCATTCCCGCTGATCAACTGATTCCTGCCATGCGATTCATCACTGCATCACTTGGCGTGGAATGCAGTCATTGCCACGTGCAGGATCATTTCGACGAAGATGACAAGCGGCCAAAACAGATTGCGCGCGACATGATGCGCATGATGCTTGCGATCGACAAGAGCAGTTTCGAAGGGAGTCGGGAAGTTACTTGCTATTCGTGTCACCGGGGTTCGCTCAAACCGGAAGACATTCCGAGTGTTGAGAGTCAGGCGCAGCCAAGCATGACGGCGGCTCCGGCAGAAAAACTTCCTGTCAACATGCCTACCGCGGACCAGTTGATTGACAACTACATTCGTGCACTCGGCGGAGCGGACGCGATTGCCAGAACCAGCAGCCGCGAAGAGCAGGGCACGACAATTCTGGGCGGGAAAGTCGTACGTGTCGAAGTTTTCGATCAGGATCCGGATAAGCAGGCTGTGATCATGCACATGCCTGCGGGAGACAGAGTGACGGTCTTCGACGGTCATGCACGCTGGTCCAGCGCGCCAGGGCGACCTGTGCGCGAGATGCATGGCTCCGATCTTGACGCTGCTCAGATGAACGCAGACCTTCACTTCCCGCTGCACATCAAGCAGGCCTTTGATGAATTGCGGGTGGAGTATCCGGAAAAGATTGGCGACCGAGAAGCCTATGTGATTTCTTGCAAGAAAGTGGGGCAGCCCCCTGTGAAATTGTATTTCGATGAACAGTCAGGGCTGCTGAAGCGACTTGTGCAGTTTGCCGAGTCTCCGCTCGGCCTTATTCCTTACCAAACTGACTATGATGACTACCGGACGGTCGACGGGGTTGAGACTCCGTACCGCCGGACGGTCTCTCGTCCGGGCGAGAGTTCGACAATCCAACTGGAACAGATCCGTCAAAATGTTCCGATCGATGATCGCAAGTTCGCCAGACCCGGATCATAAGCGACAACGGCGGAGCCCTCGCGTCCCTGAGCCTGGCGTGCGATGTTCGCGAACAATGCCGATGCGGACGACGCCACGGTGAGCGCCTGCACCAGATTCTTCCCGTGAACTGGTGTATTCTTCCCCGCTATGAGAACAATTCTGACGATTGATTATTCCGAGGCCAGGCGCGCTGTGGAGTTGATCGTAGAGAAAGCACTACAGATCCGAAAGGCCGTTGCGGTCGGTGTTGCCGATTCGCACGGCGACCTGATCTGCTTTGCGCGAATGGACGGCGCGCCGGTGTCTTCCATCCACATCGCGCAGAATAAGGCCTGGACGGCTGCTCGCGAGCGCAAGCCCACGAAAGAAGTGGGGGAGAAGGTGAAGCATCCGGAAAAAGGCCACGACGTTGCTTACTACGGCGATCCGAGATACGTCGGGTGGGGTGGGGGGATTCCCGTCCGGAAGAATGGCGAAGTGGTGGGGGCCGTCGCGGTCAGCGGCTTATCGTCAGAGGAAGATGTCGCCTTGGCTGCGCTCGGCGTAGAGTTAATTGCCGGAGCTTAGTCGGCGTCTGATTCAGCGCGCAAACAACGAAACTCGCGAGCTTTTCCGGACTACTTCGGTTCGGTGATTCGCAGCGTTTGATTTTCGTCAATGCCGGTTGCCAAGACCTGCTTCCGCCCCGAGGGCCAATCGACCTCGACCCGATCAATCTTGCTCACCTCCCCAAGCCCGAAGTAAAGGGGGAGAACGCTTTGAGCCAGATATCCGGACTTGCCGTCGTTGTATTTGGTATAGGTTTGGCCGCCGGCGCGCACTCGCACGGTTGCACCGAGCCCGTTACGATTTGAACTGGTGCCTTCCAGCACGATCTTCAGCCAGTGAAGTTTCTTGCGTTGAGCGAGATCGCTGACCAGCACCTGCGGTTCGGAATTAAAGTCGTTGGTCACAATGTCGAGATCTCCATCGTTATCCAAATCGAAGATGACGGAAGAGCGGCTGGAGCGTGGCGCCATGACGATCGATTTGCCGCTCTGGCCGACGCAGACTTTGCTATCCAAAGATTCCTGAGCCTGACGCTCTTTCGGGTTAGAACAGTCGATTTCAAACCATGGAGTGTAGAGGTTCTTGCGCGGTTCGATTCCGAGAACGAATTCGGCGTCGTCAAACTTTTTTCCGCGGTCATTCAACAGCAGGGAATTGATGCCGTAGCGGTAGGGATAACTCATGCCAGACGCAATGAAGATGTCGTCCCAACCATCCGCGTTCAGGTCTCCCACACTGGGTCCCCAGGGCCAGTACGTTTCCGCTCCAAGGCGATCGGATACTTCTTCAAATCTCCCGCCGCCCAGATTGTGATAGAGAGCATTTCCCCAGATGTAATCAGACTTCGTTCCCTGGATATAAGAATGGGTCCAGGTGATGTTGGACTTTTTCTTTTCGTTTTCTGGTCCCGGTTCATCGCTCATGTCGGAGTGCATATCAACGATGAAGAGATCCATAAGGCCGTCATTGTCGTAATCGAAGAACTTGATTCCCATGGCGCCCCAGGGAGTCTTCGGGAAATACTGGTCGGTCTTCTCGACAAATTTCTTGCCCCCTTGGTTTTCATAATAGTGGCTGTGTCCTTGCATGTTGAGGAAGAAGATGTCAGGCCAGCCGTCGCCATTCACGTCGGCGAATGTGGCATCGCCGCACCAGCCGTGCGGTTTCAATCCTACTTCAGCGGTCACGTCCTTGAATCGGTTGTGACCCATGTTCTTATAAAGGACGGGATATTCGAAGCGGTCCGGGTGCAGGTGCCCTTCGAACGCATTGGATATGCCGACGTACTCGCCATTCGGCCCCTTGTCGTCGTAGGTGTATTTGCCGACATTGCAGACCAGAAGGTCAAGCAGACCGTCATTGTCGTAGTCGAAGAAGAATGCGCCGGAAGAGTGAGCGACCAGTCCTAGACCTGCTTCCGCGGTAATGTCTGTGAAGTGCCCGTGACCGTCATTTTGGAACAGCGCGTTTCCGCCACGAACGGTGGTGACGAAAAGGTCCTGGGTGCCGTCGTTATCGATATCGGCGAAGGCGGCTGCCACGCTGACCCGGCCCGGCAATCCGACGCCTGCTTCCTGGGTGATGTTCTTGAACTTGCCGCCGCCAAGGTTTTTCCAGAGTTCGTTGCCGCCAACTTGATTCACAAAATAAATGTCGTACAATCCGTCACCGTCCACGTCAGCAACCGCGACGGCGCTACCGTGATCGTAATGGCCCATTCGAATGTGCTTAGTGATATCGTCCACAGCGTGGTAGGTGAACGTGATGCCGCTTTCCTTGAGCTTGTCGGAGAACTGGAATTGGTAAAAGACCTTAAACTGCTTTGCGGCCTCCAACTGAGCCTTCTTCCGGCCAGGAAGAGAATCCCTGCCCATATCGTCTTCGGGAAAGCGCTGGCGCACTTGGGAATCGGTGGCCAGGCCAGTTAACATGAAAACCGCAACCAAGAGGAGCCGTTGGGCAGAAAGAATGAGCAAACGATTTCCCCAGAACCCCATTTTCGATCTCCAGGCAACGGATTCTACTGTAGCCGATTTGCGCCTCAAATGAGAAAATTGCTCGCCAGCAATCCGGCGGACGCGGAGACGGTTTTCCGCTGTGACAGGACGCATGCGGGGAAACATTTTCCAAAACCACACCGGTGGCGAGTTGAAGCGAGAGATGATGGCAGGTGTGCGTTTTCTGATTCGGCAAGCAGGGCTGGCAGCGATCTTCATCGCTGGTTGTTTTCTCGCGGCTCAAACCGCAAAAGAGCAGATCGCGGCGATTACTTCCGCATTGCAGGCTGGGCAATTCGACAGGGCACTGCAATTGCTGCAACCGGAACTGCAACAAAGCCCCAAGAATCCGCAATTGTGGACCTTGCGCGGCATCGCGCTATCGAGCAAAGGAGACAAGAAGGAAGCGCTTGGCGCTTTTCGCCGCGCACTCGAGAATTCCCCCGATTACCTGCCCGCCCTTGAGGGCGGGGCGCAGATCGAATACGAGAACGGTGGAAAAGATGCGGCTGCATTGTTGCAACATATCCTGCGGTTGCATCCAAACGAGCCGACCAGCCACGCAATGTTAGCTGTGTTGGCTTACCGGCGCGGAGACTGCAGCGCCGCGGTGACCCACTTTGACCAGAGCGGCTCGCTCGTGGAATCCCAGCCCGGCGCGTTGCAGGCGTACGGTGATTGTTTGGTGCGGCTGAAGGAGCCCGAGAAAGCGATTTTGGTTTTCAGCCGCGCGTTGGCGCAGTCGAACCCCGATACGAGCGTTCGTTATCGGCTCGCATCCGTGCAGCTGATGACGCAGCATTCCAAAGATGCGGTTGCCACCTTGCAGCCGCTCCTGCAACAAGAGCCGGCGGACGCCAATGTGCTCGACCTGGCCGCCTCGGCGTATGAAGCAGATGGAAATACTCCAGAGGCGGTTCGACTTCTCCGCGAGGCCATTGTGGCGGATCCCCATAACCTGAATCTCTATCTCGATTTCGCTAACATTTCCATCGACCACCAGTCTTTCCAGGTTGGTGTGGATATGATCAACGCTGGGCTGAGAGCGGAGCCGAAGGCAGCGGCGTTGTACGTTGCTCGCGGCGTCCTCTACGTCCAGCTTGCGCAATATGACAACGCCGAGGCCGATTTCGAAGCGGCTGATGCGATCGATCCGCGGCAGTCAGTGGGTTCCGCCGCGGAGGGCTTGGCGGCTGTACAGGAGAATGATCCCGAGCGAGCGCTGGCCACCGTGCGATCGAAACTAGTTAAGAAGCCCAACGATCCGTTTCTGCTTTACTTGCAAGCAGACATTCTCACGCAACGCGGGCCCGATCCCGCCAGCGTGGAATTTCGCGAAGCCATGGCGTCCGCCAAGAAAGCGATTTCGCTCCGACCCTCGCTGGCCGCGGCTCACGACGTTTTGGCGAAGCTCTACCTGCAGGCGGGACAGAATGAATCCGCCATCGAGCAGTGTCGCAAAGCGTTGAGCAGCGACTCCAAGGACCAAACTGCGCTGTATCACTTGATCCAGGCGCTGCGCAAAAGCGGAAAAACGGGCGAGATTCCGGACTTGCTCAAACGCCTGTCCGACCTCCGCATGGAAGGCACCAGGCAAGAAGCCGAACACAATCGTTACAAACTGGTCGAAGACAAAACTCCTTCCGCGGAGCCGCAACGGCCTTGACCACATCCACGAAGACCATATCTATCAACCGCCGCGACTTCGTGCGAGTTTCTCTTGGCTCTGCTCTCTTGGCGACGGCGCCAAAGCTCATAGCCCAAGGGATTGCTACTCATACGGTTAAACCGGTGGCGCGTCCGGCGCCGTCGGGCCGTCCTTTTTATGCCCACTTCGTCGACGTCGCGGCAACTGCTGGTCTGCACGAGCCCGTCATCTACGGCGGGGTCCAAAGCAAGAAATACATCCTGGAGGCTACTGGTTGCGGGTGTGCGTTCATCGATTACGACAACGACGGCTGGATCGACATTTTTTTGTTGTCGGGGACGCGACTGGAAGGCGATCCTGCGGGCGCGACCAACCGCCTGTACAAGAACAACCGTGACGGCACCTTTACCGATGTGACGGAGAAGGCCGGACTGAAAGCTGTAGGGTGGGCGTCTGGCGTCTGCATTGGCGACTATAACAACGACGGGTTCGACGATATTTTCTGTACGTACTTTGGGCAGAATCGTCTCTACCGCAATCGCGGCGACGGAACGTTTACCGACGTCACCAAGGCCGCCGGCCTTTGGAACGATCAGCCACGCTGGGGCGCGGGATGCAGTTTTCTGGACTACAACCGGGATGGGCACCTGGATCTGTTCGTCTCCAACTACGTGCGATTTTCTTTCGAACACGCCCCCGTGCCCGGGGAAAATGTGAATTGCAATTGGAAGGGCGTTCCTGTCGAGTGCGGGCCGCGAGGATTACCGACAGGAAAACATTCGCTGTACCGCAACAATGGCGACGGCACGTTTACGGATGTGAGCGAAGAATCTGGGATTGCCGGCGCAACTGGTTGTTACGGCATGACGGTAGTTGCCGCCGATCTCGACGAGGATGGCTGGACCGAAATTTTTGTGGCCTGCGATTCCACTCCGAGTTTGCTGTTCATGAACAACCGTAACGGAACGTTCCGCGAAGAAGGAGTAGTGCGGGGTGTGGCGCTCAGCGATGATGGCATGGAGCAAGCGGGCATGGGCGTGGGTGTGGGTGATTACGATCTGGACGGCCACCTAGATCTGTTCAAGACTCACTTCGCCGAGGATGCCAACGGTCTTTATCACAACGACGGCAAGGGAAATTTCGACGATCTGACACGATCCTCGCGGGTTGCGGTCGATACTCGCTACATCTGTTGGGGAGCTGGCATGGTCGATCTCGACAACGACGGCTACCCGGATATTTTTGTGACGACCGGCAATGTCTACCCGGAGGTTGAGCGCAAGTTGCCGCAATATGCGAATAAGACGCCGCGGACCGTGTTTCGAAACCTGGGCAATCGCACCTTCGAAGAATTAGGCCAGGAGGCTGGACCCGGCGTGACCGACGCACATTGCAGCCGGGGCTGCGCATTCGGAGACTTCGACAACGACGGAGATCTCGACATTCTCATCGTCAATATGAATGAGCCGCCGTCGCTGCTGCGCAACGACATCAAGAAAGCCCAGAACTGGATCAAGGTCAAACTCGAGGGAGTCAAGTCAAACCGCAGTGCGATTGGATCGCGAGTGGTGGCCCACTACGGCGACAAGTCGCAGGCGCAAGCGGTGCTCAGCCAGTCGAGCTTTTACTCGTGCAACGATTTCAGGCTGCATTTTGGCCTGGGTGCGTTCAACTCGGTCGATCTGGACATCTACTGGCCCAACGGTCTGCGCGAAAAACTCAAAGGGCTTTCTGTGAACCGACTGGTGACGCTGCGAGAAGGAATAGGAATTGTGGCAAACCGAGGCTGGAGTCGAACCTGATCGCTCCGCATCGGCTCGGGGAGGCACGTGGTGCTCGCGTTGCCGTTCATAGGAGTAGAGGTTTTCTGGCGGGGGGTGATCAAGAAAGTTCTTGACAAGTGAAATTCGTAGTATTTATATATTACTCCTCTAAGTAAACGTTTTCTCACTTGCGCTTCTTCGTCGAGGCGCGCCTGGGGGCAACTATGCAGGGAAGAGTGCAGCCGCGTCGCTCACTGTGGGTACTGTTTGCCGTCCTTTTCAGCACTGCCGCGTTCGCGCAGTTCACTGGCAACATCCAAGGCGTGGTGCAGGATCCGAGTGGCGCAGGTGTGCCGAAGGCGACCGTTCATCTGGTCAATGCCAGCACCGCAGTCGCCGCAGAAACCACCACGGACGCTGCCGGCAACTATCGCTTCGTGAGTCTCGCTCCCGGTCGCTATAAGATTACGGCCGAGGCGTCTGGCTTCGCCAAGAGCCAGGTCGACATTGAACTGTTGACCGAGCAGAACCTGGCTGTGCCCGTCACGCTCAAGGTCGGCTCGACCTCTGAGGCAGTTACGGTCACGACCGAGGCTCCGGTGGTCGACACCGCAGATAGCCGCAGCCAACTCACCCTGGAGAATCAGGCGGTGGCGGAGTTGCCTATCGTTGGCCGCAACTTGGTTACGCTGGTTACGTTGGCGCCTGGAGCTTCTGGCTTGGGAACGAGCGGTGCGGGAAGTCCTGCGTCAGGTGTGGACAACTTCTCCACTGAGGAGCAGGTCGACGCCAGCGCCAATGGTCAGGGCGGCAATAACAATCAGTATGTTGTGGACGGACTCGATGTAACCAGCGGTATTCGCCAAGGCGTTCTGAATCTCACTCCTCAACCGGAGGCGATCCAGGAAACCAGTGTTCAGGTCAACACTTTCACCAGTGAATACAGCCGAGCCGCCGGATTGCAAACCATGTTTACTACGCGATCGGGCGCGAACGAATTTCACGGTTCAGCATCGGACTATTTCTATTACCAGAAGATGTTTGCTGACCAGCACTTTGTGAATGATGCGCAGCACCCGTACGCTCCTTTCCATTCTAATAATTTTGATTTTGCGGTGGGCGGCCCGATCATTCCGCATCGCGATTTTTTCTTCTACTTCGCGGTTGAACCTCTCCGCCAATCGTCGAGCGCGGGCGGAGGAGTGAACTTCGCCGATCCGGCGTTCATTGCGTTCGCGCAGGCGAACAATCCGGGCACCGTAGGAACGGGATTGCTGACAAACTATCAGCCGGTCGGCGTTTCTGGCGCCCACGTCACTCAAACCGCTAGTGATATTTTTGGTTCGAGTGTTTGCGGAACGGCAGCAGTTGAGAATATTCCTTGTTCCACACCCATGATCGACAGCGGATCGTTTGGCGGCACCGCGATCCGCAATGGCACGCAGTACTTTGCCCGCATCGACAAAGACTTCAAGCAAGATCGAATCTACGTCAGTCTCTTCCGGACTCTGTTACTCACCGGCGCGCCTTCTGCTATGCCCCAGTTCTCAGCCTTGAACAATACCTGGGAAGTCGCGGGTCAGGCGTCCTGGACGCACACTTTTTCGCCCACGCTGCTGAACGAATTCACGGCTGGGCAGAGCCGGGTGGAGGGCGTGCTCGGTAGTGGCGCGCCAGCCACAAGTTACTACGTTCCCTCAATAACGGTGAGCGGCATCAGTGTGGATTCGGGGCAAGCCTTCGGCGTGGGTTTCGCACAAGGCGATTTTATTCAGCACAACTATCACTGGCGCGACGTCCTTACGCACGTCAAGGGTGCGCACACCCTGAAGTTTGGCTATGAGGGCTGGTATGGCGACGACGTCGAGCCCTTTCAGGGACCATGGTCACAGCCGAAATTCTCCTTCAATAATCTGCTGACCCTGGCACAGGATAATCCCGCCGTCGAGAACGGAATCTATTACAACCCCGCGACTGGAACGGAGCAGTTGTGGAGTTGGGATGCGGCGTCCAGAACCTTCGGGTTGTTTGTAGAAGACACTTGGAAAGCCCGGAAGAATCTGACTCTGACCTTGGGTTTGCGCTACGACGATAGCGGCAACCCATGGTCAAAGAGTCCGTCGACAGTTTTTGGAAATTTCTACCTGGGAACTGGCACAACCGAACAACAACAAGTGACCAACGGCTATGCCAAGGCCACACACAACGGACTGCTGCACTCGGTCGACAACCTGTTCAGTCCGCGCATTGGTTTTTCATGGGATCCCACGGGGAACGCCGATTGGGTAGTGCGCGGTGGGTTTGGCATCTACAACAACTGGTTGACCCAAGCCAACGTGCAGGAGGAATTCCGCGGAAGCCCGCCAGGAGAAGTTGCACCGACCTTCTTCGCGGGTGGGACAGCTTCGGCGCAAGCTCCCATTTTTGCTCTCGGAAACAGCAACAAGGCCCCGTATGGATTTACGTTCCCGACTTTTGGGCCGGGAACGGGTGCGACACCGCAACAGGGGGGTGGGCTTGATGCGCAAGGAGGAATTGTCGGCGCCGGCTTCGCCATTGGCGGCATTAATCCGCTTTTGAAGTCCCCGAAATCTGATATCTGGTCGTTCACCTTTGAGCGAAAAATCAGCCGCAACTTTGCCGCCAGCGTCGGCTACAACGGGTCTCACTCCTACAACATCGTCGGCAACGGCAACTCGATTGGGAATGTCTCCTATGGAGTCGACATCAATGCTTTCCCGGGCGATCAGATGCTGAACAACAGCATAGCTCCGACCCGGCTCAATCCCAGCTTCGGTGCGATTACGTATGCCGATAACGACCGCCACGGCAACTACAATGCGTTGATCTTCGACGTTCGAGGGCGCTTTTCGCGAGGGTTCGTGGATGCTTCTTACACCCGTTCCCGTTCCAAAGATGACTCGCTCTACTATCCCGACTCGGAGGGGCTGAATCCGCAGCAGTATTACGGGCCATCCATCTTCGATGTGCCCAACCGATTCTCTTTCAGTTTCAACTATCAGCTGAAAGGCTTGAACGGCGGGAGGGGAACCGTGGGCTATTTAACTGGAGGGTGGGGTATCAGCGGCACCAGCATCTTCCAGTCGGGATATCCCTTGAATCCCGAGAACGTAAATTCTTTCCAGCCCGTCTGTGCAAATACCGCGTCGAATGCTCCGCCTTGCCCGTCGGCCGCGAACCCGGCGATCGGCTATGGCGCGACCAGCGGTGATTACCTCGGTGACGGAGACAATCTCGCCTACCCGGATGTGGTGAGTTACAGCCAGTCCCACTCCAACGGTTCGTGGCTTACGGGGGCGATTCCGAAGAGCGACTTCTCCGTTCCCACTTTCTCGACCGGTGGCGCGAATGGAAATGAGAGGGCCATGCAGTTCCGTGGGCCAAATTTCGCGGAGACGAATATCAACTTCTACAAAGATACGCACATTACGGAAAGGGTCGTTTTCCAGTTCCGGTTCGACATCTTCAATTTCTTTAATCGGCCAAACTATGTCGACTTCACGGGCTTTTCAAACATCCAAACCGGCGGCGTCGACATGAACTTCCCGGATGGAAATTTCGGCCAAGCGACTTCATCGCACGAGCCTAGATTCTGGGAACTGGGAGGCAAAATTTCGTTCTGAGTCGCCACATCATAAAGAACACAACAAGGCCGGCCCGCTTCGTTCGGAGCGGGCTGGCTTTTGCGCGTAAGGGAGGGCGCAAGAGGTCTTCGATGTGGCCGAAGCATCGGTCGCTGAAGTATAAGAGCATGGTGAAGCGGAACCGATGATGAGAGCCACTACGCATCCCATCCTCAAAACTTGCGTCGTTCTCGTGTCCGTCGTCCTTCTAGGCTGTGCGTTCTCCCAGACCGCGTCGGATCAGATCAGTCTCATCACGTCGGCCTTGCAGAAGGAGGACTTTGCCCGGGCTCTCGAACTGCTTCGTCCTGCATTGGAGCGGTCTCCGGGGAATGCACAGTTGTGGGCGATGCAAGGTGCGGCCTATGCCGGCGAGAGCCGTAAGCAGGATGCTTTGGCTTCGTTCCGCGCTGCGCTCAAGATTTCGCCCGATCATCTGCCGGCTCTGAAAGGCGCAATCCAGATTGAATACGAAGACGGAAGCAAAGACGCAATTCCGCTCCTCCAGCGTGTACTTCGCGGGCATCCTGCGGACCAGACCAGTCACGGCATGCTGGCGGTGCTCGAGTATCAGCAAGGAAACTGCGCGGGTGCGGTCGCTCAATTTGAGAAGGCCGGAGCGTTGTTTGACTCTCGCCCCGACGGGTTGCACGCGTATGCCGCGTGCCTGGTGAAGGAGAAGGAATTCGATAAGGCTGCCGGGGTCCTGGGCCGAACCTTGGCTCTCAATCCGCGTGACGAGCGAGAGCGCCATCTTCTCGCAGCGATCGAGTTGATGGCTCACCATCCGCAGGATGCGCTTTCCACGCTGCAGCCGATCCTGCGCGCAAGTAATCCGGATGTCGAGACTCTGGAACTGGCTTCTCGCGCATATGAAGACTCCAAGGACACGCCACAGGCAGTGAGCACTCTGCGTCAGGCGATTTTGCTCGACCCGCAGAACGTCAATCTCTACATGGATTTTGCGAATCTGAGTTCCGCTCATGATTCGTATCAGGTTGGCATTGACGTGGTGAGCGATGGAATTGCTCAGCTGCCCAAGGCGGCGCCGCTTCTCCTGGGCCGCGGTGTTCTCTACGTTCAGTTGGCCGAGTACGATAAGGCGGAGGACGACTTTGAGATGGCTCACCAACTGGATCCTCACCAGTCGCTCAGCGCCGCCGCGCAGGGGCTGCTGGCGGAGCAGCAGAATAATCTGGAGAGTGCGCTGGCAAGGGTACAGACGAGACTGGCAGAAAAACCGGACGACCCGGTTCTGCTCTACCTTCGGGCGGACTTCCTCTCCCAACAGGGCGTCGAGCCCGGCACACCGAAATTTCAACTAGCGCTGCGTTCCGCCACGCGAGCTGTCTCCTTGCGGCCCAGCCTGAGCGGGGCTCGAACGGTACTAGCGAAACTCGATTTGCAAGCTGGCCGCTACCCAGAGGCGGTCGCGCAATGCCGAAAGGCTCTGGAGCAGGACCCCAAGGACCAGACCGCCTTGTATCACCTGATCCAGGCACTGCGGAAAACCGGGGACAAAGCTGAGATCCCCGACCTGCTGAAACGACTGGCGGAACTGCGAAAGCAGACTGCGCACGAAGAAAGCCAGCGCTACCAGTACAAATTAGTGGAAGAAGACGCCCAACCCAAGTAACTGGCACTTCTGCGGAGTTCAGCTTCGCGATTCGAGCCTGCGCGGAATCAGGCCTCGCGCTCGATCAGCCCTTCAGCAATACATACGTGCTGTAGTTTTCTTTATCGATGTTCATGAACGGGCGCATGGTTACTGCGCTTCCTTCGGCCGCAGTTGCGATGAAATCTCCGGTTGAGTTGTGCGTGGGTTTGGCTTGCAGTAACGCATTGCGCTCAAAACTCGGCTGCGCATCGGCTACGGCGAGTAACACCAGCGGGCCTTGCAGCAAGGCCACGAGGTTGGGATGATTTGCGTCAACCGTTTCCAGCCGTACCGGCATAGAAAGTTCTAGTTCGACGCGATCGCCGTCTTTCCAACTGCGCCTGATGCTGGCGAACGTGCCCGGCTGCACCGCATCGGAAACTCGGTTGCCATTGACGGAAAGCACTGGGTCCGCCGCCGCCCAACTTGGAATGCGGACACGAAGCGTAAATTCCTTGGGCTGTGAAGCTGACACTTGGATCTGGATTTTGTTATCGAAGGGATATTTGGTTTCCTGCTTGAGTCCGTACCGTCCAGCGCCATCATTCCATTGCACGCGCGAAGGCGTGAAGAGATTTACGTACACGCCATCGGCTGCCCGAAGATAGGTGCTGATGTGGTAATCTGCCGCCAGTTGCGGGAAAGTTCCGGAACAGCACGGCCATTTTTGACCGTACCAGACCTTCTTGCCAGTTGTGCCGTAATCGGAATAATAGAATGAAGTGCCGTCCGCCTGAATCGGCCACGCTCCGAGGATCGTGTTGTAGAGGACGCGCTCCATGCTGTCGCCATAGCGCGATTCTTTTGTGACACGCAGCAGATAGCGTGTGATTTTGAAATGGCCGTACGCTCCGCACGGAGTTTCAAAGCTGGCGTGAGTGGACGCAAGACTGTCGCCCAGTTGGCCGCGGCCGGGTTCTCCGAATGCTTCGTCAGGTCCCCAGCCGCCGGTCGCGAAGCTCTGTGTCGTCCGCAGCATCTCGAACCCGTTCTTGGCGGCCTTCAGATGCTTTTCGCTGCCCAGCGTGATGTAGGCTTGCATCGCCGAACTGAAGGCATTCACGTGGCTGTAGGCGTGTTCGAAGGGAAGCACGTTGTTGCCTTCAGAAAGCGGATTAAAGTAGGTGTCATCTTCAAGATATTTCTTCGCCATATCGCGGTAGAAAGTATCGCCGCTGCGTTGATAGGCAAGAAATAGATTCTCGGGCAGCGTGTAGGTCTCATCCCAGGTGAAGGAAGTATCTTTGTGCGGGCGGGAACGCTGTTCTTGCCGTGAAAGCGCTTTTTCGGGCAGATAGGCGACCAGGGCACGGGTCAGCTTCTCGTGAATATCCATGGCAACCGGATCATGCGCGAACTCGTGCGCGTCGATCAGGCCGCAGGAAAGCTTGTCGTAGGTGTAGGCCGGAAGCCGGTAACCCGCGAAAAACTTGGCCTTGGTGTCGAGCGTCTCCCCGTAGCCTTTCACCAGGCGATTGACTTTCGCCTTCGTCGCTTCATCTCCCGTCACCGCATAGGCACGCGCCAATCCCGAGAGATATTGCCCGAAGCTGTGACCGGCGATGAAGCCATGAAAGTCGTTTTGCTCCAGGCTGAAGCCGGTAAGGTCGTACCAGCCTCCCATGTCTTCGCCCGGCGCAGGCAAACCGGCAACCTGACGGAAGACCTTGAGCAGGCGGTCGTCGTCGAGGTTCAGAAAACGGGCATGGTTTTCTTTGAACTGGCGTTTCATGGGGCCGTCGAACAGCTCCACGTCGGAATAAGCAAACGTGGCCAGCGGAGTTTGAACCGCGACCGTCCCTTTGTCCTCCGCCGCCCACGCGGGAACGACACGAGTGGCGCAGGCCGCTGCAGCAGTAGCTGACGCTGCTTTCACAAAGGTTCTGCGGCTGACGTGGGGAGACATGCTTTTCAGCTCCTAGGCGAAAGGTCGCAAGCAGGAAGTTGTAGCAAACGTTTACCACACCAGCTTCTGCTTCCCGCTGATGTTTGTCAACTCGATCTCTGCAGACGCGGCTCGAGTACGTCATCGATTTGCGACATGTCGCTCGGCGGCAGCCGGAACTCTGCGGCTCCAATGATGCCCGAGACTTGTTTCACGCTGCGGAAACCCACAATCGCGCCGGCGACCGCCGAATGATTCAGAGTCCATGCGATCGCTACTTCTCCCGGCGAGCGCCCATGGTGATTTCCGATCTCACGCAGGCGTTCCACGAGTTGGAGATTGCGCGAAAGCAGCGGCTCCTGAAAGTTGGGGAGATTTCTGCGCCAGTCTTCTGCCGCGAAGTTTGCCACTCGTTCGCGAGTCATGGCCCCGGTCAGAAGGCCGGCGGACATCGGCGAATAAACAATGACGCCGATGTTGTTTTGTGAACTGAACGGCAGAATTTCGTTTTCGATCTGACGGGTGACAATCGAATAGGGCGGCTGCAGCGAAGTGATTGGAGCAATGGTTTGGGCTCGCCGCATTTGCAAAACACTGAAATTAGAAACGCCGATATAGCGGACTTTGCCTTCTCGCTGCAGTCGCGCCATTTCCGCCCAGCCTTCCTCAATATCCTCATCTGGTTCTGGCCAGTGGATCTGGTAGAGGTCAATCACATCCGTATGCAATCGCCGCAGGCTGTCTTCGCATTCGCGCCGAATCGACTCGGCCTTGAGGCACGGGCCAATGGTTCCGGCTTCGTCCCAGACGCGCTCGCACTTGGTGAATATATACGGTTTTGACGAGCGTCCCTTCAACGCTCGGGCTACGACTTCTTCCGAATGGCCCAGTCCGTAAAGCGCGGCCGTATCAATCCAGTTCAGACCGTGATCTAAGGCGGCGTGGATCGCGGGAACAGAATCGGCCTCGTTTTGGGGTCCCATGCTGCCGTTCCAGCCCCCTCCGCCCATGGCCCAGGCGCCAATTCCGAGGGGTGTGATCTGGAGGTCGCTGTTTCCCAGTTGCCGTTTTTCCATAAAGTCCTCGGGAGCCTTCAACTACCAAAGGCGGTTTGTGAAACCCGGTTGTCGACCGGATCTGTGAAATCGCTTGCTAGCTTATATCGAAAGGGCCCTTTGTGCCCATTCACAACTTTCAAGATTCGAGTGGCGTTTGCTGGCACGCATGGAGGCAGGGAAAAGCACCCCGGCGGACGCAGTCTGGTAACTGCCCCATCCCTGCACTCGAAACGCTGTGTTGTTATACCGGGCTCCGATTGGGGCCATGTGCTATCGGGGTAGGCGGACTCGTCTGGTTCCTCGCTCGGATCAGGAGAGTGGAGGCAAAATCCAATAAACAACTGATCTAATGGATGTTATGTAACGTGTTCCGGTCGCCCGTACAAGTGGCCACCGAGCCCCCGCCCCGCCCGGTAACGAAGCTCTCAAACTGCTTAGGGGCTGACACGGGCCGTCGAAAGCTACGCCGCCGGAATTTCATCCAAGTCTTGCACAAGCCCCCGATGAACTGGTCCAAAAAACCCTTGACAGTGCCTTTCGGGGAAGACTATAAGCTATTTCAATTACCAGAGAAAGCGTTTACTTTGCTTCGCTCGCACCGCGTCGTGGGAGAAAAACAATAGTGAGATATCCAAGGCTCAGTCGTTCCCTGTGTCTGCTGTCCCTTCTGGTTGTGATCCTGTTCTTGAGTGCCCTTCCCAGTTTCGCTCAATACAGCAGCAACATTCAGGGCGTAGTCTCGGATCCCGTGGGCGCCGCGATCAACGGGGCCTCCATTGTCCTGCGCAACGTGGACACCGGAGTGACTGTCACCACGACTTCGAGTGATTCGGGCAACTACCGCTTCAGCAGTCTTCCCCCGGGCAACTACGCAGTGTCCGCGGAAGCCAAGGGATTCAGAAAGACGGAATCGAACTTTGCTCTCGAAACTTCGGAAACGAAGGGCATCAATCTGGCTTTGCCGGTCGCGAGCGCTCAGCAAACGGTGACGGTTGAAGTGAATGCTCCCCTGGTCGACACCGATGACAGCCGTCTACAGGCGACTCTCTCCGCTGATACGGTTCGCGATCTGCCGTCAGCGAATCGCAACCTTTGGGACATTTTGGCCGTCACGCCTGGTGTGGTGGGCGTAGGTACGCGTCTCGCAGGGGAAGCTCCCGGCGGCCTGCCCGACAACTTTGGGACGCAGACTCCGCAGATCAGCGCCAACGGCCGCAGCTACACCGGCAACGTCGTCATGGTCGACGGTATGAACGTGACCAGCCCGGTGCAAAACGGCAATATTATTCTCGCGCCGATCCCCGATGCGGTGCAGGAGGCTTCGCTGCAAACCAACACCTGGGGCGGAGAAGATAATCTGGGAAGTTCAATCCTGATTCAGGTCACCACAAAGTCAGGGACGAATCAATTTCACGGTACCGGCAGTCTTTTCTTCACCAACCAGGATCTGCAGGCGACGCCGGACTTCGTCTCGGGTCCAGCCTTGCCCTACGCCCGCAAGGATCTGGTAGGCGCCTTCGGTGGGCCGATTCGTAAAAATAAAACTTTCATTTTTGCCGACTTCGAAAAACTATGGGCCACCGTACCCGGTGCAACAGGCCAACAGTTGTTTGAAGATCCCGCGTTCGTGCAATGGGCAGCAAGCAATTACCCTAACACTGTCGGAACGCAGGTTCTTAGTGGATGGCCAGCTAGTAATTTGTTCGGCGGCACTGTTGCTCAAACCGCGCAGACCTACCTTCCCGCAGGCCTCTGTGGTACATCGGGAGCACCTCCGTGTAATCTCGCGATGGTGGATTCTGGCAGCTTCAACGCCAGCGAATACTACAACGCGCTGCAATACAACTTCCGGCTCGATAATTACTTCACGGATAGGGATCGGTTGTACCTGAGCTACTACAACGACTCCTTTGACCAGCAGCAGAAGTCTCCCCGGCCGAAGTTGGGCGCATTGGACATCATGCGGAACCGGTACGCCCAGATTGACTTCACCCACACGTTCAATTCCGGCCTGCTGTGGGAATCGAGCTTCGCCTTCGCCAGTGTGGGTGGCGCCAATGGTCAGGACGCCAATTTAGCCGTCCCGAACGTGAGCGTGGCCGGCAACCTGACAGGTTTCTCCGTCGGCGGCGGCTGGGGACCGGGCGAGTATAGAGGCCCGATGTACAACTGGCGTTCAGTGTTGAATTGGGTTCATGGGAAGCACACCTTGAAGTTCGGCTATGACGGTGCCAGGGGCATCGAGCATGGCGATTTCACGCCGGCCAACATTCGTCCGGGCTTTACCTTCAACAATCTGCTCGATCTCGTGCAGGACAACGTCTTCCAGGAATCGGTGGGGGCTTACAATCCGCTCACCGGGTTAGCGGGGAGGATACAGTTTGGCGGCCAGGAAAATCCGTTCGGATTTTTCGTGCAAGACGACTTCAAGATGAAGTCGAATCTTTCAGTGACGCTTTCGCTGCGCTGGGATGACTTCACCAATCACACGCCCTGGGGGAACAGCAACTTCCAATTTAGTGCACTCAACTTGGGGAGCGGAGGCGACTTCAACAACCAAGTGAAGTACGCGACGGTCGGTAACGTCCCCGCAGTATTCGCCCACGCCATGGCGGATATCTTCAGCCCGCGAATCGGTTTCGCGTGGGATCCCATGAAGGACGGGAAGTGGGCCGTGCGCGGCGGAGTCGGCGTTTATCATGATTGGATCGCCATGGGCCAGACCATCGACCAGACCCGCAACAATCCTCCCGGCGTGTTGAGCGAGACGTTCACTGACGTCGCACCCAATGGCCAACCGCTGGGCAACTATTTCTCTATCGCACCCTCGGGGAACTACCCTTGGGGGTTTGTTCTGCCTTCGATTCCAGCCGGATCTTTGAACGCTGCTGGCGGCATCGCAGGATTGCCCACGAACGTCGACTCTCTCGACCGAAACATGAAGGCGCCGCTGGCGGTGAACTATGTCATCGGTTTCGAGCGCCAGTTGCCAGGAAACCTTGTGGCGGGTGCCAGCTATTCCGGTTCGCGCAGCTACAACGGTCTCACCGGCGCGGATGTGAATCGCGTGCCCGGGGATGTGAGTTTCTCGGGTGTCGCAGGCAGCGTCGTGGAGAACTTCACTCGCCCGAATCCTAACTTTGGCGCTATCACCTACGTCAATAACGCCAACCAAGCTACCTACAACGCGATGATTCTCCAGATTCGTGGGAAGGCTGGGCATCGGGGAAACTTCCAGGCTTCGTATACTCTATCCCACGCCAAAGATTACCCTGAAGCGAACACTCGTTTCGATCAGGATGGCCAGGATGGCGGAGCGAACATCCCTGACCAGAACGCTTATTTTAACTATTACGGGGATGCGAATTACGATGTGAGGCAGCGCTTCTCGTTTTCCGGCTTGTATAACATACCCGGTCTGAAGAGTGGTGTCGGGCGGATATTGACGGGCGGTTGGGAGCTGTCGAGCATCATTGCGGTGCAGACAGGCACTCCGTTTTGGGTGATCGATAATCGTCCGCCGGATGTGATGTGCGACCAGGGTGGCACGCCGACTCCGTGTTCCAGCGCACAGGCCGGGAGTCCGGTAATCACGCCGAACGTGCTTGCGCCCGACAGCGGAGACTATAACCTTGACGGGGTGAACTACGATATCCCGTTGGCCGCCACCCAGAATTTCACCGGAGGTCATAGCCGTAAGGCGTACCTGAACGGAATATTTACAGCTGCGGATTTTGGCCAGGCTACACAAGGGAGTGAAGGAACCGAGCGGCGCAACATCTATCGCAACCCCGGTACTTTCCAGGCGGACGCCAGCGTCTTAAAGAACAACAAACTGCCTTGGCTCGGAGAACAAGGCAATCTGCAATTGCGCTTCGATTTTCTGAACGTCTTTAATCATGGCAATTTGGGCACGGTCGATCCCAACCTGGCGGATGGCACTTTCGGCAAAGTCACCAGTACTCTCAATCCGTTCGACTCCAGAAAGATAGAGTTGGGTTTCAGGGTGTCGTTCTAGATGTGTTGGGGGTAGTAGATAGCGAGCCGGAGGGATCGACCTTCGGCTCGCTATTTTTTGCAGGCTGAGAGACGGGTCTAGCCTGCGGCGATCAGGTATTTCCTTCAGCCGGAGTCTGCCCCAACTGAAGGCGGTGATTCGCGACGATCGCATCAACAGAGTAGACTTTCGACATTCAGTGAACGAGGGACGCGATGAATCGGTTTTCTTCTTCCAGACGCCACTTCTTAAAACAGGCTTCCAATGCCGGAATTGCCTGCTCGGCGACGGCGCTATTGGGGAGCCGTTCTTTGGTAGCACATGGCCTTGGACAGGCTGTTTCCAGCAGTGCCAGCGCACCTGCCCGCGTCTATGTTGACTCGAGACGAACCGTCGCTCCTCTCGATCGCAATCTTTTTGGCTCGTTCCTTGAACATCTGGGCCGGGCGATCTATGAGGGTGTGTACGATCCCGGTTCCAAGTTGTCCGACTCCAACGGATTTCGCAAAGACGTGCTCAGCGAAATCCGGCAGCTTGGAGTGCCGATCATCCGCTATCCCGGAGGAAACTTCGTATCGGGCTACAACTGGCTCGATGGCGTCGGCCCGAAAAAAGATCGTCCGCGCACACTCGACAAAGCGTGGGACACCATCGAATCGAACCAGTTCGGAACCAACGAGTTTATGACCTGGTGTAAAGCTGTCGGCACTGAGCCTCTGATGGGTCTGAATCTAGGGACTGGGACGGCGGAAGATGCGGCTGCGCTGGTCGAATATTGCAACGTCGACAGGGGCACCAAATGGAGCGACCTGCGTCGGCAGCACGGCATCGCCGACCCTTATAAAGTGCAGCACTGGTGCCTGGGCAACGAGATGGACGGCCCTTGGCAGATCGGACACATGTCGGCCACCGAGTATGGCCTGAAGGCCGCCGATGCCGCCCGGCAGATGCGATATGTAGATTCATCGCTCAAGTTGATCGCGTGTGGCTCGAGCGGCCCTCTGATGCCGACCTATCTCGAATGGGATCGCGAAGTGCTGGAGCAGTGCTATCAGTATGTCGACGGTCTTTCGCTGCACCGTTATTTTGGCAACAATGATCGCGATACCGGCGGCGACAGCTCGAAATATCTCGCCATGAATGTGAGCATGGAGCGACAGATCGCCGAGACGATTGCGGTTTGCGATCTGGTTCGCGGGCACAAGCGATCTCCTAAAAAGTTGTGGCTGTCGTTTGATGAATGGAATGTCTGGTACCGCACCAACACTGGCGACGCCGTGAATGGACACAAAAAGGAAGCGCCGCACTTGCTGGAAGAGGTTTACAACCTGGAAGACGCGCTGCTGGTCGGCGGGCTCATCAATTCACTGATGCGCAATGCGGATCGCGTAAAGCTCGCCTGCCTCGCACAGTTGGTCAATGTAATCGCTCCGATCATGACCGACGCGAACGGGATCGTGCAGCAAACGATTTACTATCCGTATAGCTGGGCGCTGCAGTTCGCCAGCGGTGCGGTGCTGGACCTATTAGTGCAGTCTTCGACCTATGATGTTTCCGGTCTAGACCAGGTGGGGCATGTCGACGTCGCCGGTTCACTCGACAGCAAGACCGGCAAACTTGCACTCTTTATTCTGAACCGCGACCTCTCGAAGGCTCACGACGTTGAGATTGTGTGGGAAGATGCCGTTCCGGCTCATGTGATCTCGGCATCTGTGTTAACCGGCGACGATCTGAAGGCTACGAACACATTTGCCGCTCCGCGACGAGTCGTCCCGCAAGCTTTTTCGGCTCCCGCCAGCAGCGACGGAAAAACGAGATTCGAGGTTCCGGCGCACTCTTACACGGTCATGCAATGGTCATTGTAGAAACAGGGTGAATCGATATGGCTGAGAAAGGAAACATCTCGCGCAGACAGTTCGTTGCCACGGCGATTTCGGCGGCCGCCGTCTCGTCGCTTCCGGCTCGTTCAGTTCTTGCTGAGGCCGGAGGCGAAGGGAAATTTGCGCCGCAAACTCAGGTGGCGCTGACGGACTCGCCAGGGTGGAAGGACCAGGGCGTCGAAAATCTCGCGAAATCGCCGCACGCCAAGTTGCGTGATATCCCCGTGCATGCGGTCGCCATCACTGGAGGTTTCTGGGGACCGCGCCGCGAGATCAACGTAACCAAAAGTATCCCCAGCATGCACGACCTGCTGGAAGCGAACGGTCGCATGAATAATTTCCGCCGCCTGGTGGGCAAGAGCACCGCTGCTCAAATCGGTCCGGTATTTTCCGATTCCGACGTTTACAAGTGGACCGAGGCGGTTGGATTCGTGTTGCAATCGGGTGATCGTCCGGAACTTCGGGCAAGCGCAGAAAAGCTTATCGACGAAGTGGTAGCCGTTCAGGAACCGAGCGGCTACCTGAACACCTACTATCAGGATGACCGCAAGTCTCTGCGCATGCTTCCGCAAACCCAGTCGACCGGTCATGAGCTGTACAACCTGGGGCACATGCTGCAGGGAGCCATCGCTTACTATCGGGCGACCGGCGACCGGAAGCTGCTCGACGCCGGCATTCGTTTCGTCGACGATTTCTTGATTCCGAACTACGGTCCCGCGCCGAAAAAGCCGATCGTATCTGGGCATCCTGAAATCGAGATGGGACTGATCGAGCTCTACCGCATCACCGGCGACAAGCGCCAACTTGATCTCGCGAGTTACATCCTGCAGGGTGACGCGCGCATCGAGTTACCGGAGCGCCGCACCATTTACATGTTCAGCGGAACTCCGTTTACCGCACGCACCAGGATGCAGGGACACGCGGTTCGAGCCATGTACGCATGTTGCGGCGCCACAGACTATTACCTGGAAACTGGCGACGCCGACTATTGGCAGACGCTGAATCTCCTCTGGAACGACATGACTACCACCAAGATGTACGTCACCGGTGGGGTCGGTTCCCGGTCTGACGGGGAAGCGTTCGGCGACGCTTACGAATTACCAAACTTCCGCGCGTATGGCGAGAGTTGCGCTGCCATCGGCAACATGATGTGGAACTGGCGCATGCTCGCCGCTACGGGCGATGCAAAGTTTACCGATGTCATCGAACGTGCTCTGTATAACGGAATCAATTCGGGTATGTCGCTTGACGGCACGCTCTACTGCTATCGCAACCCGCTGGCGTTCGATCCCTCCACTGGCGACAAGATTCGGAACACCTGGTACGACGTGACCTGCTGCCCGCCGAACCTCGAGCGAACATTCGGGTCGCTTCCGGGATATTTTTACAGCACCAGCGCGGACGGCATTTATGTGCATCTGTACGACAATTCAGAGCTCAACTGGGCGTTGGAGACCGGCGTTGGCCTCAAAGTCGCACAGAAGACGAACTATCCATGGGACGGCAACGTGGAAATCACGGTGAGTCCTGCCGAGCCATCCGAGTTCACCTTTTATCTGCGGATTCCCGGCTGGGCCGATCACGCGCAAGTAGCCGTGAATGCCAAGGATCAGACGGGCGCGACTCCGGGAGCTTATCTTCCGATCCGCCGCCACTGGTCCGCGGGCGATGTCATCCGACTAAAAATAGAAGTCACTCCCCAGATCATCGAAGCGAATCCTCGCGTGGCAGATGACACCGGTCGGGTCGCGATCCAACGCGGACCGCTCATTTACTGTCTGGAAGAAATTGATCAACCGAGCGGCGTTTCTCTGAGCGACGTCGCGGTCAATCCGGGGCGTCAGCCGGCAGAACAATTTCAAACCGAATTTCGAAGCGACTTGCTCGGAGGCATGGTCGTGCTCCATCACACCGGAGCCGTCTACGAGCGGGGAACGGCAGGGAAGGCGCTCTATGCAAGATATGGCAGAGAAGCGAGAACCCAAAAAGTACCGCTAACCTTCATTCCTTATTATGCATGGGCCAACCGGCAGGCAACCTCAATGCAAGTGTGGAATCTGCTGTTGCAAACATAACCGGCAATCGAGGTCACCAGGTGACGCGCACCAGAGAAAGGCCTTGCCGAGGCAGCGTGAACTGCAGTTCAGCGCTCCCCTGCTTTGTGTCGATCCATGCAGGCGAGATCAGAGTCTGTAGCTGACCGGCGCTCTCCAGGCTTTTGTACTCGCTCTCGGAAGGTGACTGCGGCGAGCCCATTTCTTTCCACGCCGCGAAAGAGTCACTGTGGTTTGAGTCCACCCGGAAATGTTCGACCAGCGGGTGTTTTGCACTCGTGGGCAATCCGCTGATGAGCAGATTGATGGGCGCGTCGGGGAAGGGAACGTCGTCGTCGTGATAGTTCCAGACCAGAATTTCGATTTCCCGGTCCTTGCGCGCCGCAATCGCATTAACGTCAGGCGCGACACGGACACCATCGCGCACAACGTCTTCGGTTGCCAATCCTGCCGAGCTGGTGACCTTTACGCGTTCGTTGCTCAGGAGTCCGAGCATCCGAAAGGCGTTCAGGACGGGCTTGTCCACGCCATTCGTCGCCAACTCTCGAAACCCGGCGAAATAAGGCTGGTCCTCAAATTCGAATGCCCACGTGACGACTCCGAGAAGATTGACGTGTTCCTGACGCGCCAACGCCAGGATGTTGTTCAGAACTTCGACGGTATAGGCGCCGTACAGAGGCCCATTGCGGTATAAGTTCTGCGGGTTCTTTTCCGCCGAACAAGCGGCGCAGCCCTCAGGATCAGATTCTCCTAAGATGATGGGAGTCTGTTTCAACTCCGGAAACGAAGCCACGATCCTGAACCCGCGCTGAATGGCCGCAAGCTGGCGGCTGATTCCCATCTGTACGTGGTCGGCTTGCCACGTGGGAGATCCCTTGGGGTGAAAACTGATGAAATCAAGATGCGATCCGACTTTGCCGTTCGCATAATTCTTCTCATGCGCGCAGTGTTGGAGGAAGGCCAGTAGAAACGTTGCTGCTCTGTCGTTGCCGGGGCCCGTGCTGTCAGGCCCTCCAATTCGTGCCTCAGGAAGAGCCCTCAAAACGGCGTCGACCGAGAAGTCATAGAGCTTGAAAAATTCTTCCGACGTTCCTTTCCAATAACCGATGTCAGGTTCGTTCCATACTTCCCATAACCAGGTTTTCACTTCGGGATCGCCATAACGCTGCCGAAGATGGTGAACGACTTGGAAAACGAGTTCCGACCACTTCTGATAGTCGTTTGGAGGGTAAGCCCATCCCGTGTAAATGTCGCCGACTTTGCCCTGCGGAAAGTCATGACGGTATGGCTCAGGGTGGGTGGAGAGCGGCTTCGGCATGAACCCAAGTTCTACGAGAGGCTTCACGCCTGCAGCATGAAACGTGTCGAAAATCCGATCCAGAATGTCCCAGCTATAAATGGGGTGACCAAATGAATCTTCCGTGTAGACATTCGTCGATCCCCATTTCAGAGACGCGGATCCGTCGCCGGTCGTGAACAGATTGTGAGTCCGTATGTATATCGGTGCAGCGTTGGAGGCTGCCAATTCACCGAGCAACTTCTTGCCGTTGGGGGAGTAGGTGTAATTGGGCTCGTCGTATCCGAAGTAGTTCCAGACAGGCGGGAGTTGTCCGTCTGGCTGATCAAAATGCGCCTGGATGTTCACGCTCCGCGGCGCTTGCTGGGGCCAGGACAGGGGATTCATCAGAAGGAGGAAGACAGCGGACGACAGAATATTGCTCCACTTCGCGCCACTGCGAAAGGTGAGTGTTGCCGCGCGTCTTCTCAGCGCCGGAATATGTCCAGCGTGCTGAACAGTCGTGTCAAATAATATTCTGGCTTCCATTAACGAGTAGAGAAGCGGAAGACGGTAACCGTGTGATAGCGATCACTGGGCTTCAACGTAGCGGTTGGAAAATCAGGATGATTGGGCGAGTCCGGAAAGTGTTGTGTCTCCAGACACAGGGCCGCATGCAACTCATCGGGTTTGCCGCCTTTACCTTTGATCGATCCGTTCAGGAAGTTTCCACTGTAGAACTGGATTCCCGGCTGATCAGTCAGAACTTTCAGCACGCGCCCGCTCGCTGGATCATAGAGCTCCGCGGCTTCCCCCAATGTTCCTCCTTTACTGTCGAGGACCCAGTTGTGATCGTAGCCATGACCGCGATGAATCTGTTCATCGTCGGCGTTAATCCGCGCGCCGATAGCTGCGGCCTTGCGAAAATCAAACGGAGTCGATTCCACAGATTTCAATTCGCCAGTCGGAATGAGCCCGGTGTCGACCGGAGTGAATCGGGAAGCATGCAGCGTAAGTTGATGGTTCAAGATGTCGCCCTGTCCAGCGAGATTGAAATAAGAATGATTCGTCAGATTGACGACTGTGTCTTTGTCCGTCGTAGCCGAATACTCGATTCGCAGATCGCCTTTCACGAGCGTGTAGCGAACTAATGCAGAAAGGTTGCCGGGATATCCGGCCTCGCCGTCTTTGCTGAAATAACTGAGTTCGACTCCATCATCGATCGGCCTCGCCTTCCAGACCACATTGTTGAAGCCGTGAGGCCCACCATGAAGCGAGTTCTGACCATCATTCAAAGGCAGGGAGTATTTCTTTCCATCCAGAGAAAAGGTGCCGTGCGCAATGCGGTTGGCGTAGCGGCCAATGATCGCCCCAAAAAACGCGGCGGATGAACCGTTGAAGTTGTCCACGTAGCCGCTGAGATCATCAAATCCGAGCACCACATCGGCTGACTTGCCGCTCCGGTCTGGGACTTTCAGAGCAACGATAATCCCGCCGTAAGTTGCGATGCGAGCTTCGTACGCGCCGTCGCTCAGTGAGTAGATTTCGACCGGCGTTCCGTCTGGCATCTTCCCAAATGACTGAGTTGTCACCTTCGTCTTTGCCTCCGCGGACATCGAAGACAGCGCCAGCCATAAACCACCGACAGCCACGAGTCCGACAACCGTGGATCGCAGGATGTTCTGAAAACCCATCGTTGCTCCTTCCATAGCGTGTGCCGCTAGGCTCCGCTTCTCGCGGTTTCTGCGATCGCGATTAGTGTCGGCAGGATGTCTCCGATTGCGCCGTCTCCCCGCTGTCCCAACGCGAAATACAGTTCGCTATACAGCGGATATAGCTGGCCGTAAGTACGTTGCGCTGAATCATCCGGCAGAAACGTGCGGTACGAAGGGCAAATTCTATCTTGTGCTTCCTCGATCGTCTTGAAAGTACCAGCTGCCAGAAATGCAAAGATCGCAGATCCGAGACTGACCACGCTCTTGCTCGGAACCAATACGGGGCGCTCGAGCACATTGGCATAGACCTGGTTCAGCACATCATTTTTCTGGGGAATGCCCCCGGCGTTGATCACGCGTTTGATGTCTACTCCGTGCGCAGCCATGCGATCCAGAATCACGCGGGTATGAAATGCGGTCCCTTCGATTGCGGCAAACAGTTCGTCCTGCGCCGTGCTCTGCAGGTTCCATCCCAGCGTTACGCCGCGCAGGTTCGGGTTCACCAGCACGGTGCGGTCTCCGTTGTCCCAGGTCATCCGGAGCAGTCCAGTCTGGCCGGCATGGTAGTTTTCCAGGCCAGCGCTCAATGCCGTTACGTCGGTGCCTGCACGGGAGGCGATCGCACTGAAAATGTCTCCCACGGCAGAGAGTCCGGCTTCGATCCCCGTGCGCAGAGGATGCACACTGCCTTGCACCACGCCGCAAACACCTGGAACCAAGTTCACCGACGGAGTAATTCCGATGATGCAAGTCGAGGTGCCGACCACGTTCACCATGTCATCGGTTCGGCAGCCTGCGCCGATCGCATCCCAATGGGCGTCGAAGGCGCCGACCGGTATCGGAATGCCCGCCTTTAGCCCCAACTTCTCTGCCCAATTCGAAGAGAGTGTGCCGGCGATTTGATCGGAAGTGGCGTACTCGCCATCCAGGCGAGCGCGGACTCCTTTCAACAACGGGTCAACCTTTACTAGAAAGCCTTCCGGCGGAAGTCCGCCCAGTTGTGCGTTCCACATCCATTTGTGTCCCATGGCGCAGACACTCCGCTTCACGCGCTTCGAATCGGTGATGCCGCACAGCGTGGCTGCCACCATATCGCAGTGTTCAAACGCGGAGACGAACTGGGAGCGTTTGTCAGGGTTGTGGCGAAGCCAGTGCAGCAACTTCGAAAAACCCCACTCCGAGGAATAAACTCCGCCGCACCATTGGATGGCCTCCAGGCCTTCCCGGTGAGCGGCCTCGGTGATCTCGGCCGCCTCGCGCTTGGCTCGGTGATCGCACCACAAGTAATACTCGCCGATCGGCTGAAGATCTTTGCCGACCGGAATCACGGATGACCCTGTCGTATCGAGCGCGATAGCCTGCACTTGATCGCCTGAAATGCCCGCCTTCTTCAGGGCTTCGCGTGTCGCGGACACCAGAGCCCGCATGTGGTCGTCATGGGATTGAGTGGCGTATTCGGGATCCTCCCGCTTGCGATGCAGCGGATACTCGGCGACTGCGGATTCGAGCAATCCTCGCTCGCTATCAACCAGCGATACACGAACGCTCAACGTTCCGAAATCGACTCCCGCCACGATCCCCATCAGCAGGCTCCGTTGTTGCGGCCATGATAGTGCATATCCCAGCCCAGATATCGAGTACTGGCTTCGTACACGGCAGATGCGACGGTTGAGAGATTGGCGGCCACGTGGTGCTCAAAACCTCTCTCGCAAATGAAATGCAACAGTTTCTGAAGTTCCTGGATTTCAACTACACCAGCTCCGCCAAACGTGTTTAGCGGGTCATCCGTGAATCGGCCTTCGCCGACATACCCGCGCATCTTGCCGGAAGTGTCGTCGGTCGAGAAACGGGCAAAGCTCATGTCCTCTGGCTTGATCAGCCCAACACAGGTTCCGAATGTGTTCTCTTTGCCCACGGTGCCGGCGATGATCTCCTGAAAATCCATTTTCACGGAGCGGAAGAAATGTTTGGGCAGGTTCGAACAGTGGAAACAAACTGCCTTGTTCGGATCCGATCCATAGTTGTTATTCCAATCGAGAAGCGCCGAAGGACTGCCTGACGCGAGCTGCAAGGCATGCATGCCCAGCACGCCGCAAATATCCACTTCGCAAGCGCTCGACAGAAGTTCGTTGCTCATCATACTCATAATGGTGCAGGGAACCACGCCCAGGTTTTCCTCAATCGAAGTCCAACACTGCACCGCGCTGATGGTAACTTTGGTCGCCGCCATCCACTGATCCACGACCGCGCCTAACTTCGCCATCTTCAACAAGGCAGGTGCGGGTACATTGCCGGCATCCACATATTTCTTGATGGCGGCGAGTTTGGCCTGCGCATGTTCGTCATTATCTTTCATGCGCTCGATGCGGCCCAGAACTTCGGAAAGGTCGAGCGTTTCGATCGAGATGCCCTGCGACTCCAGGATTTTCTCGCTGTAACGCACCGTGTTGAATGCCGCGGGGCGGGCGCCGATAGCCCCGACCCGCAGGTTTCGAAATCCTTTCACTACCCGGCAAACCCCGGAGAACCACTGCAGGTCCTTGGCGAACTCGAGCGAGTCGGGACTCTCGGTGTGCAAAGTTGTGAGGGAATAAGGAATGCCGTATTGCCGAAGATTGTTGCAGGCTGACATTTTTCCGCAGAAGCTGTCGCGGCGCGAGGCGATGGTCATTTTCTTGGGATCGTCGGGCGTAGCTTGAACCAGCACCGGGACGCGGAGATCGGCCAGACGCAGCGTGTCGGCAATCGCACGCTCTTCACCAAAGTTCGGCAGGGTGACGACGATGCCGTCGATGCGCTCGCGATTGCGCTTGAACAGGTCGGCGCAGCGGCGGGATTCCTCACGGGTCTCTACCGCCCCGTACTTACTTTCGCTCGGAGTGAGAGCCACGACCTCTACGCCGTCGCCTTCCAACACGCGCAGCATCTCCTCGCGGCCGCTCTTGGCAAGATGATCGGGGAAGAATCCGCGGTTGCCCACAATCAGGCCCATCGTCATCTTTTTTTTGGCCATACTGGTGCCCTTCTGACTCCCATTACGGTAATCGTTTACTCAAATAGACGCAAGCCAGATTATTCCTGTCCCCGGTAAGTTGGCAAGCGGTGTCTCGGCCCCGTCGGAGGCCATTCTTCAGGGAAAGGAGGCGGAAAGGTACGGCCCCCTCTAGCGCGGAACCGTGGCTGAGGCGTTTCGGGATCTGCTGCCCTTGGTTCCTTTGGGTGACGCTGCGGACTGTTCAACCGGGGCCAACGCAGTAGAACGTCGCAGCACCAAGCTGGTCGTCAAGTCGTATTCGTGGCGTTCGTGCGAGGGCGATTCGATCTCGTTCAACAGAGCGCGGAAAGCAATATTGGCCAGTTCCTTTTGGGACATTTGCACCGTAGTCAAGGGGGGCGTCGTGAACTCAGCTAAACGGATGTCGTCGAACCCAACTACGGAAAGAGCTTCCGGTACGCGGATATTCTGCTCATAGGCTTCCCGCATGACTCCGATCGCAGTCATGTCGTTGGAGCACAAAACGGCCGTCGGTTGAACGTCTAGCCGGTTCAGTTCGATCAGGGCCCGCATTCCCCCCTCCAGGCGGTGATCTCCGACTACGATCAGATCCGGGGAAAGTCCGATCTCCAGCATGGATGTCTTGAAGGCCTCGCGCCTGGCCTGGGCGGACTTCAGATGCTGCGGGCCAGCGACGAACGCGATGCGCGTATGCCGAAGCGCCGCCAGATGCTGCACCGCCTGCCGGATTCCGCTCTGATAGTTGATCCGGATATTTGCCACCCCTCGTACATCCGGCCCGACGTCGATGAATACCAGAGGAACCTTACGGTAACGAAGGTGTTCAAGCAGTGCTTCTTCCATGCCGAAGGTTAAGATCGCCACCCCATCCACCCGGCGTTCGATCATGCGCCGAACCGACGATTGCATTCGCTTCGGGTCGTTCACGGTCGAGGTGATCAATATCTCGTAATTGTTTTCGACCGCGAGATTCTCAAAGGTTTGAACAATCTCGGGGAAGAAGGGGTTGGTGAACTCCGAGACGATCAGGCCAAAAATGCGGCTTCGCCCTGAAACCAAAGCGCGGGCCTGAGTGTTGGGGTAGTAGCCTAGCTCATCGACTACTCTCCACACCCGTTTCGCCAGTTGTGGATCGACTGTGGGAACGCGGTTAATGGCCCGGGACACGGTGGCGGTGGAAACCTTCGCTCTGCGGGCGATTTCGCGAATATCCATCGGGCTATTTACGGAAAAAAGCCAATTCTACCCAAACCATTTTACCATAGGATACGAGTAGATTGAGGAACTCTGGGGCGGCGTTAGAGCAAACGTTTTCCATTCCCTGGGGCCTCCGTTCGCCGATCCTTGCCTGATTAGTGACCGGTATCTAATTCCAGCCAAGTTGTTTCTTTCTGAAGCGAAACCACATAGGCACCGCGCCGAGATTGCAGGGGCGAGGCAGGCCGATAGTCGCCGACGCCGCCGATCCTGACTGGTTGCTCGATTCGCAACAGACCCTCCGGCGTGGCTTCAGTGGCTCCCGCGAGCCCCACACGCACCACGCCGGTTGCGCTGTTTACCTTGACGCCTTCAAACTCGCCAGCGTCGAGCGTGAGCCATAATCCCATAGACGCGATGTAAACCCGCGCCCGGGACGAGTCGCGGGGAGTGACCGTGACTACGTTGTTTTCGGTTTGGACATTCCCCCCGAAGGCGATCCAGCCAAACTCCGGATGATTCACAATATAGGTTGCGGTGTTCCATGCATGTCCGAAAAGATTGGGACCATAGTCCCCGCTGTAGGGATCGGGCTTCAGCATATCCGGGAATCCGTGGAAAGCTGCCGAAGCAAACCCCTCAGGGTCGATGTCAGTAAGCGCGCCCATAGTTCCGCCGTAGCCGACTCGCAATAGGTAAAAGTCGTCGGGGTGTTCGCGATACTCACTCAGCACCGGGATCGCGTTCAGCCCGGAACCGTAATGGTGCAGTTGACGCTCCAGTCGCCGGTCTTTGGCGGCAAAAATGAAGTCCCAGTAACGGCGGGCGCTGCCGTTATAGCCCCAGTGGGGAATTGCCGGATCATAGCCCAGAATCGCGTCGAGCGTGACTTTGGCTTTGTCGTTGTAGCCGAAATATTTTGTCCAATCGTAGACCTCTTCCTGGCCCGTGGAATCCCAAGGCATTTCGCTGCCGAACGGGTAGGCCTGCTCCTTCCAGTGGTCAGTTCGTTCGCGCATCGCGCTTTCAAGGGCGACGGCCTGCGGGCCCATTCCTTCGCGCTTGAGATCCGCGAGGATCTGCACAAAGATCGAACCCTCCATCTGCCCAAACGTCGCCAGGTCCTTGGCATACTTGGTCATGGCCATCGAGGTCTCGTAGGCATGATTCAGATACCAGTCCCACGGATGATTCGTGACGAGCCCCTGGTGATTGCGAGCCAGGCGATACATCACCCAGTAAGCCGCCGCGACGTGCGGATAGTCATAGGAGCGATCAACCGCCTCCGAAGCTTGCTTGTTCCAACTTGTCCAGGATTTCCAATCCAGTTTGCTGTCGTAGTAGTTCGGCGGCATCTGGTCAGGCTGGTAATAGAAGAGGCTCTTGCGCACGCCGTACGCGTGGGGTCCATCCTTCGATTGCAGCCCGCCCCATAAGACTCCGTCGACGAACTGCTGTAGTTTGTCGAGTTCTTCCTTGTTGGGCTGGACCAGTTCCTTCATGACCGCCGCCAGCCATGAACCCGCTCCGCCCTCGTCGCTCAGACCAGCGATCCAGACCCGGCTGTCCTGCAGCACCATTTGATTAGCTTCTCGGTCGTAACTGATTGCCGAGGGCGCACGGTGGAACGGATCGCTTGCATCGGCGAACCACTGGCGCGTGGTCAAGAAATGACCCATGTCGGCAACCGCTTGAGCGGCCGGCTTGATCACGAAGTACTGAATAGTTTGCACCGTACCGTCGCCATATGTAACGGTCAGCCGCGAGCGTCCCCAGGTCTTACCCTGCAGCGTATAGGCTCGCCAGTTCCCGTGGACCGGAGTATCTTCACGAATCTCGATGGCTGATGGAGGTTCGACCTTTAACGAGGCCACGGGCTGGTCGTATTCAAGGAATAGTCGCGCTTCAATGTCCTGGGGTAACACGTACCCCGGCACTCCAACCGCAACCGGACGCCGATTGTCGGCGAGGGTCTTCTCGATGTGACGAATCGAATCGGAAGCCAGGAACTTGAGCCCATAATTCTTCGATTCGCCCGGGGCGAGCGTGAGACTGGTGGGAACGTTCCAGGGCTGCGCGTTCTTCCATTCATTCTCCGCGTAAGCCTGACTATGAACCATCCACTCGTAAAATCCTTCGAAGGTGATTCCCCGCGGCGTGGGATCCGTGAACACCGCCCCAGCTCCCCAGCGCCCTTTCCTGTCGAGAATTGGGTTGTAAGCCTCGAACGGCGTTTTGCCATCAGGCACGACGACGAGCGCCGGACCGCGCCCGCTCAACCGGGTCACTTGCAGGTATCCAGAGTCCTCGCCAATGTAGGGATCGTAGAACGAGCAGATTGCGTGTGCCTGATCCAATGAGCGGTCGTTGAGTACGTTGTTAAAGATCATCGGAATACCGAGCGCTCCAATCTGAACGGCTTTCTTGGAAGTGTTGGTCAGCACGAAGCGCAGGACGAGCTTGCCTTTATCGACCGCCCAGGTTCTCGTAATTCGCAAGGGAAAATCAGCAGGCAGCGTGGGCGCAAGGTCGGCAGCGGCCAGAACGTTCGCAGACGCGGGTAACGCGGTTACGGGTGTGCGTGCGGACGCCGTTGAATAATTCCTCCAATCGGTTGAGCCTTCCGCCCGCAGGCGAAGGGTGATGTCACCCAAATGAAAGTATCCGTTTTGTGACCGCGCCGTCAGCAGGTCGCCCGGAGTGAAGTCGAACCCTTCGGCTCCCTTCGGTTTGAGCGCCGCGACGGTCTGAGACGAACGCACCAGAGTTAACGTGAAGTCCGGAGTGTCATAGTCCACGACTCCCTGTTCCAGCATCGGCCCCGGCGTTGGAGGCTTCTTGTCCTTGTCGCGCTGCCCGACGGCGTCGGTGGACGTGAAGCACGGGAGGAAGATAGCGGTTGCGAAGATCAAAGTGCGAAATCTAGGTAGCTGCATATTCGTTCCCCGCTCCTTCACCGTCATGAATGCGCCAGCCTTTTCGCTGATTTCGAAACGGCGGAAAAGTCTTCGTCGCCGCGGCCTTGAGCAATTGCTTGCTGGAATACAGCCAGCGCTGCCACCGCGGTTTCCAGGGCAACGCCTTTTGATGCCGCTTCCCGCACGGCGTACGACAAGTCCTTGGCCATCCAGCGCAAGGCAAAGTTTGGGGTGAAGTCGTTGGCAGTGATTCGTTCCGCAACTCGCTTCACGATTCCGCTTCCCGGAGCACCGCCAGTCAGGATGGACATAGCCTTAGCACGGTCCAGACCGCCGGCATCAATCATCGACACAGCTTCGCCAAACGACGCAGCCTGCACTCCACACAAGAAATTATTAACGAGCTTCATCAGAGCGCCGCTTCCGGTCGGCCCCAGGTGCACCACGTCGCGACCAAGCACCGAAAACACAGGCCGCGCTGCGTCGAGTGCTTCCGCTGAACCTCCGACAAGAAAAAGCAGTTCGCCGGATGCGGCGTGAGGCTTCGTGCCCGTAACCGGCGCATCTAGGAATTGGCACCCGCGCTCGGCGGCTTTGACGGCAAGTTCCTGTACCCAGTCGCCACTTAGCGTGCTGGACTCAATCAGAACCGAACCAGCCCGCGCTCCGTTCGAGGCTCCGCTTTCTCCCAGCCAGACATCCCGGGAGGCGACGTCATCCGCCACCATGCTGAGAATGATGTGCGAGCGGGATGCTGCCTGACGCGGCGAATCGGCGACAAACGCGCCTGCGCGGGCGAAGGGAACGCATTTTTCGCGACTACGGTTATAGACGGCCAACGGAAAGTTCGCCGAGAGCAGGCGATGAGCCATGCCCGAGCCCATGATGCCGAGTCCGAGAATTGCAACGCTTGGTTTTGCCATGATTTCAGTCGCCTTGATTTCACTCATCATGTTCGATCATCACCGTTTCACTTATCCCAAAGGAGTAACGTTAATTAAAACTGGTTTCGATTTGTCCACGCGCACCGGGTTTCGCAAAGGGCGGCCGTAGCCCTCGACGGCGACCTGCATGACATCTCCGTCTTGCAGGCGAATGTGGTCGGTAAAACTGAGGCAATCCGTTCCAAAGAAATGAACGTGGACGTCTCCCGGCCGGCGGTGACCTTCAAACTTAAAATGATGATGCTCAATGTTGCGCAGGCTGTGGCACATCTCCGATTCCCCGGTGCGGAAGGTCTTGCTCCAGTGAACATCGCCGTTGCGCTCGATCGTCGCCGCAACCGGCACGGATTCGAATTCCCCATCGACGACGAGCTCCGGTCCAAGCGCGCAGGTGCGCAGTTTTGAACCCGCGAGGTTCAGGTAATTCCGCTTTTCGAAGGCATGATCAGAGAATTCGTTCCCCATCGCCATACCGATACGGTAGGGCTGGCCATCCCGAGCAATGAGGTAAACGCCCGCGACCTCAGCCTCCTCGCCACCGTCCTCCGCATAAGGCGGAATGTCGAGCGGTTCTCCATGTGCGCGCAACGCACTGCCCGTGCCCTTGTGAAACCACTCGGGAGGAACTCCAATATCTCCTTCCGGCGGGCGTCCGCCTTCGACTCCCCAACGAAACATTTTCATGCTGTCGGTCAGATCCTCCGTAGCCGTTGCGTGCATCGACTGGCGCCCGCGCGCGCTGCCGAGATGAGTTAATCCAGTGCCAGAAATCAGGCAGCGTGAAGGCTCGTCAGGATGGTCAATCGCCGGCAGCAAGCGCCATTCCGAGCGGCCGTCGTAGATCGGATTGTATTCAAGAGTTTCGCGCTTGGCTCGCTGTCGCGCCACGTCGCTCAGCTTCATGCTGGCCGCAATCGCGATTTGCGCCAGTTCGCAGATCGAAGAGCAGGTGTCCAGGAATCGGACATTCGGCTCCTCGATCAGCGCCACCCGGCGAACCTTTCCTTTTTTTACCTGGATGAGCCGTGTCATAGGATCCAATAAGAACGAACGACTATTCGATCACTTCGAACTGCTCGAGTCCGGCCTCGTTGATGGTCAGCCCGAGACCAGGAGTGTTGTCATCGAGGTTGATGTATCCCGCTTGGGATTCGGGTTCGCCCTGGAACACGTACCAGAACAATTCATTCCCCACTTCAACGTCGACGATGGGAAAATATTCCGCCATCGGCGAATTCAAGCTGGCCATGACGATGTGATAATTGTGCATCTGGCCGGCATGAGGAATTACCGGAATGGAATGCGCTTCGGCGAGGGCGGCAATCTTGCGAGCCTGCGTGATTCCTCCCACGCGATTTGTGTCGAACTGGATGTAATCGAGAGCCCGTGCTTCCAGCAGTTCACGGAATCCGTATAGAGTGAATTCGTGTTCTCCCCCAGCGATGGGGATTTTTCTGTAGCGCCGCAATTCCGCGTAACCGTGAATGTCATCGGGGATCACGGGCTCTTCCAGCCATCTCAGGTTAAAAGGTTCGAGCAACGGCAGCATTCTCTTGGCGTAGTCGAGGGTCCAACCCATGTATGCATCTGCCATCACATCAATGCCGTCGCCCACAGCCTCGCGGACGGTGCGGACCAATGCAACATTCCGCCGCATGCCAGCCGCGCCGTTGGCAGGCCCCCACCCAAAGCGCAGCTTCATGGCCTGGTAGCCGTCGTCTTTGTAGCGCTTCGCTTCCGCCGCCAGTTCGCCCAGATCCACACTGTAGAGGCGAGAAGCATAAACCGGAATGCGCACTTTCGTTCTGCCGCCAAGCAGGCGATAGACGGGCTGTTTGGCAGACTTGCCGAGCAGATCCCACAATGCGATGTCGAGCGCGCTGATCGCGACCATGCCGATTCCCTTGCGCCCGAACGCCATCGTCTTGCGATACATGTGCTGCCACAGCAGTTCAATGTCCCACGGATTTTGACCGATCAACAAAGGTTTGAGGTAGAGATCAATAATCTGCTTTGTGATCGGCGGCGCCAGGGCGGCATTTCCCAGTCCGACATAGCCGTCGTCGGTGAACACTTCGACAATCAGCCAGCCGTGGAAAGTAAAAGTTTGCATTGAGGCTTCGGGAAGTTCCAACAGATCCATCGGATTGGTGCAGAAGTGAGGAGGCAATGGGACGGTCTTTCCCCGCCAGCGCACGACTCGAGTGCGAATCTCGGTGATCTTCATGAAATCCCTTCAGTAATTCGGTTGCCGCTCCAATTTCAAAGGCATCAGAACTGGAATTGCGATCAGAATAATCAGAAATGCGGCGATGTGTAACGTTCCCGCGATCCGAAAAACCACGCCGTAACCGAAACCATGATCTAGCAGATACCCAACTATTTCGCCGAACGCAATTCCGCCCATAGCTCCGCCGAAACCAACCAGTCCGGCAACGGAACCGACTACATTGTGCGGGAAGATATCCGTGGGGAGAACCATGACCAGAGTCGACCACGACTGCTGGCCAAAATATGCCAGGCAAAAAAGCGCGATTGCCCACGACACAGGCACATGAGGTACCAGAATCACGAAAGGCATGACGGCGGCACTGAGCCCGAGCGCCAGTTTGCGCGCTACCCCGAGCGAGAAGTTCCGCCGCACCAGGGAACTGGAAAACGCTCCACCCAGCAGACAGCCCACTCCTGCCGCTGCGCTGGGCATCCAGGCAAAGGCGCCGACCGATTTGACGTCAAATCCGCGGGCGTCATAGAGATATTTCGGCAGCCAGAAAAGGTAGAAAAACCAGGCAGCATCGCTCAGGAACTTAGCAGTCACCAACCCCCAGGTCTCGCGGAAGCGAAACAAATGAATCCAGGGCAGCCTTGTCGCAGAATCCGGACTCGGATCTGCCAAGGCCGAGACCGTAGCCGGTGTAGAAGAGTAAGAAAGACGCCACCAGAGAACCCACAGGACGCCTAGCCCACCAGTAAGCACGAAGATCCAGCGCCAGTTGGTGTAACCGAGAACCGCGGCAATCAGAGGAGGGGCGGCGACGGCGCCCGCAGCCGTCCCGGCATTGATGATACCCATCGCGGTCGCACGTTCCTTCGCGGGGAACCATTCGGCGACGGCCCGGGTAGCGGCCGGAAAACCACCGCCTTCACCCATGCCCAGCAGAAATCGGCTCGTCATCAACATTGCGAAGCTTGCAGCCAGAGCGTGACTTGCACAGGCGAGCGACCAGAACAACATGATCACCGTAAAACCGCGTCGGGTTCCGAGCAGGTCCACTAACTTGCCGCCGCCCGCGTACATCAGAGCATAGGAGAACAGAAAGGCGGACTGAAGAGCTGAGAACTGCCCGTTGGTCAGGGGAATGTCTTTGCTGATCGTTTGCACCGCGACCGGCAACGTCTGCCGGTCAAGATAGCTGATCGCGATGGCAGCACTGACGATGATGGCGATTCGCCATCGCACGCGGATTTCCTCCGTTCCCAAGCCGGGGATGAGAGGGGAATTATACGCGAATGGTAAACGTTTACTCCATTCGTCCGTTTCCGCTACAATCTCCCGATCCGCGGCGGCGACGAAACCAATCGTGTGCTTGGAAAATTGCAGGGCGTCGACCCGTGGATTCCGCCCGAAGCCAGGAAAGGGAAGTTACCCATATGAGCCCACAGTGGAATCGTCGCGACGTTATAAAAGGATTCCTTGCTGCTTCCACCGCGATGATTGTTCCGAAGCAAGGAGCGGCCCAGGGTGCCGCAGCGGGTTCCGAACACCCGGTCGAGATACAGATCACTTCGGTCAGCGCCAGTACCTTCCGCTTAAGCATCCTTCCCGTAGAGAACGGATCGATTGACGAGATTCGTAGTGATGGCTCGCTCGTCAGGGAATCCTGGGGCGCTCCGATCGCAAAGCTGCGGTCGGAGCCGGCCGGCCCGATTTCCGTGGGCGCCCTCCGGCTTAAGATTTCGCTTCATCCGGTCAATATAGGAGTTGCGAACGAGCACGGTGACGTTGTTCAGCAATTCGCCTGGGACGCGAACACTGGCGTCCTATCCTTCCTGATCGGAAGTTCCCCATTACTCGGTTTCGGAGAGGGTGGTCCACAATTTGACCGCCGTGGGTCGATCGACTCCATGCGCAGCGGGCAAGGCGCCTACAAACTCGCGACCCACGGCGGCCGCGTTCCGATTCCATGGATTATCGGAACGTCCGGATGGGCGATATTTCTCCACCAACCCTACGGCAGCTTCGACTTCACCGGACCGCTAGCGAAGTTTGAATCTGCGAACCCCGGCGCAGCGCTGGATTTGTTCTTCATCGCATCATCTGATCCGCCTACGATTATGGCGGAATATGCGCGAATCACGGGATTCGCTGAGTTGCCTCCGGTGTGGAGTCTTGGATATCAACAATCGCACCGCACGCTGGCCAGCCGCGAGGAAGTGCTTTCGGAAGCGAAGACCTTTCGCGAAAAAAAACTACCCTGTGATGCGTTGATTTACCTGGGTACGGGCTTCTGTCCCTCGGGCTGGAATACTGAAAATGGCTCATTCGTTTGGAATTCTAAAGTCTTTCCCGATCCCAAAGAAATGCTGAACGAACTGCATCGCGATCATTTTCACGCCGTAGTGCACGCCGTCATTTTGTCTGACAGACTCCGCGGGACGGTTCACGATCCCTGCGACCTGTCGCGTTTCGATGAAGAGTCCGTGAGTTGTTATTGGGACACGCATCGTAAAGACTTCGCCATGGGAATCGATGGATGGTGGCCTGACGAAGGCGATCCGCTCGACATTCCATCACGCCTGCTTCGGAATCGCATGTATTGGGAGGGGCCGCAGATCGATCGGCCGAATGAGCGCCCCTACGCGTTGCATCGCAACGGTTACGCCGGCATGCAGCGTTATGCTTCGTTCCTTTGGTCGGGGGATGTTTACTCTACCTGGGAGACGCTCAAGACTCACGTCCCTATCGCTCTCAACACCGCGCTTACTGGCATTCCGTACTGGGGAACGGACATCGGCGGCTTCGTGCCAACAGAGGAATTTACTGCGGAGTTATACCTGCGCTGGTTTCAGTTCGGAGCGTTCTGTCCACTCTTCCGCTGTCATGGCCGCACCTGGAAATTGCGACTTCCCTGGGGATGGAACACGGGCGACCCCGGTCCGGTTGAGATTAGAAATTACAACGGCGCGGCTATTCCAGATTCCAGCCAGTTACACGACGCACGGGTCGAAACGATCTGCCGGAAATATCTCGAGCTGCGCTATCGCATGTTGCCTTATCTCTACAGTGCGGTGCACGAATGCGCGACCACTGGCATGCCGATCATGCGAGCGCTCTGGCTGCATTTCCCGGATGATCCGAAGGCAGTCGAGTGCGCGGACCAATATTTGTGGGGCAGGAATATTCTCGTCGCTCCCGTGGTCGAGAAGGGCGCAGCGAGTCGTCGTGTGTACCTGCCGCGCGGCGCCTGGTATGACTTTTGGACGCACGAGCGGGTTGAAGGTGGCCGCGAAGTCGTCCGCCAAGTTGATCTCGAGACCATACCGCTCTACGTCCGCGAGGGATCGATCCTGCCCTTGGGTCCGGTGAAGCAGTTCACGGGCGAGAAAGTCGATGAGCCGATTTCTGTTTCGATTTATCCCGGGGCCGACGCGTCGTTCTTGCTGTACGAGGACGACGGTACGTCCTTCGATTATCGCAAGGGTGAATGGATGGGAATCCAAATGGCGTGGAACGACAAGCGCAGAACCGTCAGTCTGCAATTGGCCCCGAACTCACGCCTACTGCCGCCAGGGTCGCGCGCAATTGTTGTGCAGCTCGCCGGAACCTCACGCAGCCTGACTTTTGAAGGTAAGCCCGTGCAGATCTCGTTCTAGCGAGACAGACGCCGGAAAACCTTAGCCCCGACGCTCGGGTTAAGCACGCGCGGATACTTCGTGTGCGATCGCCTCACCAACTTCGCGAGTATTAGCCTTGCCGCCGAGGTCAGGGGTGCGAACATCCGGTCGCGCGAGCACAGCTTCGAGAGCCGCTTCAACCGCCCTCGCCGCCTTCGGTTCACCCAGATGATCCAACATCATTGCTCCAGACCAGATTTGAGCGATGGGATTGGCGATACCTTTCCCCGCGATGTCAGGAGCAGAACCATGTACCGGTTCAAACATGGAAGGATAATGCCGTTCCGGATTGAGGTTGGCGGAAGGAGCCAACCCGATGGAGCCTACGACTGCTGCGCCGAGATCGGACAGAATGTCCCCGAAAAGATTTGACGCGACGACTACGTCAAACCAATCAGGATGTTGCACAAAGTGAGCGCTCAGAATATCAATGTGATATTGATCGGTTCGAACATTGGGAAAATCCTGCGCCACTTGAGAAAAACGTTCATCCCAGAACGGCATGGTGTGAATGATGCCGTTCGATTTCGTCGCCGATGTGACATGACTATTGCGAGTCCGCGCGAGATCGAACGCGTAGCGCATGATGCGGTCGCACCCGTGCCGCGTAAAGACTGTCTCTTGCATCGCCAGCTCCGCGTCGGTGTCACGGTACAGCCGGCCTCCCACTTCGGAGTATTCGCCTTCATTGTTTTCGCGCACCACGCAAAAGTCGATCGGCCGCGGTGGGAATCCTTTGACGGGCGACTCAATGCCGGGGAGCAAACGGACCGGGCGCAGGTTGACGTATTGCTGAAACGCGCGCCGGATGGGGATGAGCAATCCCCAGAGCGATACATGATCCGGAATGCCGGGATATCCTACCGCGCCCAGGTAAATCGCGTCGAAGCCGCGGAGCTGATCGAGGCCATCCTCCGGCATCATCCGGCCAGTTTTGAGATAAGTCTGGCAACCCCAATCGAAGTGCTCCCAGTCAAAGGCTATTTCATACCGGCGTCCGGCGGCCTCGAGAACACGCAGACCTTCAGGCACCACTTCATGTCCAATGCCGTCTCCCTCGATGACTGCGATCTTGTAACGACTCACCACGCCTCGCTTCTGTGTGAAAGATTGTTCTCGAATGATCGCGCACTTCGCCGATCGCACGCTGCGATTCTATTATGCCGGATCGTGCTTGGTGTTTTGCGTGCGGGAATTGAACACCTCAAAGTTGCCGTCCGGCCACGCGGTCAATTCCAGGTAGTTGCCTGTGTCCGGGCCCTCCGGGTTCGCGATGAATTCCGGAGGCGCATTGTGCGCGGCACCGCCTTCTTCAGAAAAGTGCAATTGCCACAGGTTTTCCAGGCGAGGGGATTTTTCAATAATGTCCCACGCGGAGGGCGTTCCACCCTTCTTTGCCCCGTTATCCATGATTGCGACACGAGGAGCAATTGCATTCAGAAATGCGCGGCTATTGCTTTGGTACCAGCCATGATGAGACACGATGTAAATATCGATCGTGCCCAGTTTGTTGACCGGGCACACCAACTCCATTTCCTTGTCGCGCGTCAGATCGCCCAGGTCCAAGATTCTCAGCTTGCCGAAAGTGATAAGCGTGCCCAGCGAACGCAGGTTTTCGGTCTGATCCGCAGGGAACTGCTCGGCATTCTTGCAACTCACATTCTCCTGCCCCGCACCGGGCAGGGGATGATCAATCACGGCGCCGTCGGAGCTTATAACGGTAGTCTCGATTCCCTGAATCGGGAGCTTATCTCCCGGTTTAACCGTCAGCCGCTTGAACTTCTTCGTCGCCAGTAGTCGCTGGTACGCCTGCCAGACCTGCACAGTCGGCGCGTCAGTGCTCTCGCGGTTGTCACCGTGATCGATAACTGTTCCCACCGGAATTCGGGCGACCAACTGGGGCAATCCGCCGACGTGGTCGTTGTGAAAGTGGGTGATAACAACATCATCGATCCTGTTGATGCCCGCTTTCTTGGCGACGGCAACAATACGGTCGGCGTCCCGTCCGTCGTTTCCCGGCCAGCCGGTATCGATCAGAAGCGCATGTTGGTCTGGTGTAACGAACAGAGTCGCCTGCCCGCCTTCGACGTCAACAAAAAATATGCGCAACGGATTTTTGGAGGTGGGCGAGGAAAAAGCCCAGGCTGGGGTAACTAACGCTAAGGCCAGGGCGGCGAGGGACGCATTGTGTAGTACATGCCCAAGTCCCATTCGTAACATCTGTGGCACGCGGCACATGTTCAAAATCCTTTTGACCGAGATGCGGAGCAACGAGATCATCTTCCACTCTCTTCTTTCCGTCAAGAAAAACGTTCGCCCAAGATTACGTTTACCCCGTGCGTTTGCGCTATCATCGCTATTCGTGGTGGCGTATTTGATCGGCTTTTCGATCACTCCTAAGGATCGAGTAAATGAAGAAACTGCGCAGCCAACAATGGTTCGGGCGCGACGATCGCGATGGCTTTCTTTATCGCAGCTGGATGAAGAACCAGGGCTGGCCCCATGACCTGTTCGATGGCCGCCCCGTCATCGGAATTTGTAACACCTGGTCGGAGCTGACGCCCTGCAACGGCCACTTTCGCGAGCTCGCCGAATTTGTGAAACGCGGCGTCTGGGAAGCGGGCGGCTTTCCGCTGGAATTTCCGGTTATGTCGTTAGGCGAGACCCAACTGCGTCCAACGGCCATGCTGTTTCGGAACCTTGCCAGCATGGATGTGGAAGAGTCGATTCGCGGCAATCCCATCGACGGAGTCGTTCTGCTGATGGGTTGCGACAAGACGACTCCTTCTTTGCTGATGGGTGCGGCTTCCTGCGATCTGCCGACGATCGGCCTTTCCGGCGGCCCTATGCTCTCCGGCAAATTCCAAGGCAGAGACTTAGGATCGGGAACCGGGCTCTGGCAGATGTCCGATCTGGTGCGCACGGGAGGAATGAAGGTCGAAGAATTCTTTGAGGCCGAGAGTTGCATGCATCGCTCCAAGGGACACTGCATGACCATGGGCACCGCCTCAACCATGGCCAGTATGGTCGAAGCCTTGGGAATGAGTTTACCGGGCAACGCGGCCATTCCCGCGGTCGACGCGCGCCGCAATACTCTGGCCCAGATGACGGGTCGGCGCATTGTCCAGATGGTGCGTGAAGATGTCTGCATGTCGCGAATACTGACGCGCGAAGCTTTCGAGAATGCGATTCGCGCCAACGCGGCTATCGGAGGATCCACCAACGCCGTGATCCATCTGATCGCAATTGCTGGTCGCATCGGAGTGCCCTTGTGTCTCGACGATTTCGATCGACTGGGATCGTCGCTCCCGTGCCTGGTCGACATTCAGCCCTCGGGCAAGCATCTGATGGAAGATTTCTTCTATGCGGGAGGACTCCCCGTCGTACTTCGCGAGCTAGGCGAGGCTGGTGCTCTGAACCGGGAAGCTCTTACGGCGAACGGAGAGCCGATCTGGAAGAACGTCGCGAACGTTTCCTGCTGGAATCGCGAAGTAATTCGCCCTTTCGCCGAGCCATTCAGGGCGAACGCTGGAATCGCCGTGCTCCGCGGCAATCTTGCGCCCGACGGCGCCGTGATCAAGCCGTCCGCCGCGAGTCCGCATCTCTTGCAACACCGCGGGCGGGCAGTAGTGTTCGAAAGCATCGAAGAATTTCACTCCCGGATCAACGACGACAGTTTGGACATCGATGAAAACTGCGTCATGGTGCTCAAGAATTGCGGTCCTCGCGGCTATCCCGGTATGGCGGAGGTGGGCAACATGATGCTGCCTGCCAAAGTTCTGCGCAGGGGCGTGAATGACATGGTCCGCATTTCCGACGCCCGCATGAGCGGCACTGCGTACGGCACAGTCGTACTGCACGCCTGCCCGGAAGCCGCTGCCGGCGGGCCACTTGCGCTGGTGCAATCGGGTGACATCATCTCGCTCGATGTTCCCAAGCGAATGGTTAGTTTGGAGGTCGATGACAACACTGTCGCGGCTCGCCGGGCGAAGTGGACGCCGCCGCCCCTCCCGGATCGCGGATGGGTACGGCTTTATGTCGAGCATGTTCAGCAGGCAGACAAAGGCGCCGATCTCGATTTCCTGGTGGGCCGCAGCGGGTCGCACGTAGCACGTGACTCGCATTGAGTAGAGTGTTTAATTCTTAAAGTTGCTCTCCTACCCCAGCCACTGCGGATTCTGATACGTCCCGTCGAAGTTGTGGGTCGTTTTGTAGAGTTCGTACTCTCCCTTGCCCGCGGCGGAAGCAGTCTTAGCCAGCAACTGCGCGACCTCCTCCTTACCCATCGCGCGAAAGCTGCGGGCAGCATCGAGAGCCTGCTGCAGAATGGGTAACGAATCGCAGCCCGTGATCACGACACTGGTCGGCAGATTCATCGCGTAGTGCAGACACTCTGTGGCGGAGGCAGTCTTGCTGCGCAGAATAATACTGTCGCCCATCGGCTTCATGCCGAGCACCCCGATTTCATGTTTCAACAGCACAGGCAGCACTTTCTTTTCAAAGCTGTCATAGTGTGCGTCCATGACATTGAGCGGCATCTGAACAGCATCAAACGTGAACTGATGGGCGAACGCTGTTTCCAGCATTTTGAGGTGAATGTTCGGGCTCTTGTGCCCAGTAAAACCAATGTAGCGGATTTTCCCTTGCTTTCTGGCGGCGAGGGCTGCCTCCATGCTCCCGCCCAATCCAAAAATTCGCGCCGGATCAGTTTCGCGAATGACTTCGTGAAATTGCAGCAGATCGATGTGATCGGTTTGCAGCCGGCGCAGCGACTCTTCCAGTTGTTGCTCAGCCGCCTGTCTGGTTTGTCCATCGACCTTGGTCATGAGGAAAGCCTTCTGACGATAACCATCGCGCAACGCTTTGCCCATTCGGATTTCGCTGACTCCACCGTTGTAGTCCCAGCAGTTGTCCAGGAAGTTGACGCCGCTATCGAGCGCGGTGCGGACGATGCGAATGCTTTCCTGTTCGTCCGATTGCTTCCCAATGTGATACCCACCGATTCCAATGAGAGAAACTTTCTCACCCGTATGACCTAATACGCGTTGAGGAAAGGAATCCGCCGTGCCGTACAGCTTTGAGCCGAGCGACCTAAGAACCGTTGTTCCAGCCGCCGTTTTGAGAAAGTCTCTCCGATCCATACACCATCCTCCGCAAATTGGATGCGACGCCGTCGAAATTGTTCACTTAGTTTGTTGCCCAATCCAGCCGTTGACTTCCGAGTCCAACACGTCAAGCGGAAGCGCACCGTTCCCCAGCACTTCATCGTGAAAAACGCGGATGTCAAACTTGTCGCCGAGCTTTTGTCGCGCTTGGTCTCGCAATTTCAAGATCTCCAACTGTCCCAGCTTATAAGCAAGGGCTTGACCTGGCCAGGCGATATAGCGGTCGACCTCGCTCTGGATATTCGGTTCATCCATTGCGGTGTAGCGATGAAAGTAATCCACCATCTGATCGCGCGTCCAATGTTTTTCATGAACCCCAGTGTCGATCACGAGCCGGATCGCCCGCCACATTTCGTTTTCCAGGCGGCCGTAGTCACTGTAAGGATCCTGGTAGTGGCCGACTTCCTTTCCCAGTCTCTCCGCGTACAGGGCCCAGCCCTCCACAAACGCCGTGTACCCGGCGTGACGCCGAAACTCGGGCAAGGCCTCCATTTCCTGCGCCAGAGAGAGTTGCAGGTGATGGCCGGGGATGCCTTCGTGATAAGCGATGGCCTCGACGTTCAGGACCAGACGGTGCTCAGGGTCATATTCGTTCACGTTGATGTGGCCGGGACGCGAACCGTCGGCCGCGCCATCGGTGTAGTCCGCCGGCACGGCATTCTTCGAGCGCGAAGCTTCCATGGGTATCACGGTGAGCTTGCTCTTGGGAAGGTGGCCGAACAGCTTGGGTAATTCGGGTTCCATGCCGCGCGCGTAGTTCGCGTACAAATCGAGCACCTGCTGTCCGGAAGTAGCGTAAAAGCTGCGATCATTCTTGATGTGATCGTTCAGACTCGCGAGATCTTTGAATCCGAGTTCGTGTGCATCGGCAAGCATCTCGGCTTCGATTTCATCGATCTGTTTCAGTCCGAGGGCGTGGATCGCCTCCGGCGTCATGTCGGTAGTGGTGATGCGGCGAATGGCGAAGCGATAACGCGCTGCTCCGTCAGGCAGGGACCAGACTCCCGGCTCGGTGCGCCCGTGCGGTGCGTATTCGTTGCGAACGTAGGCTGCGAAGCGCCGGTAAGTGGGCACGACTTGGTCGGCGATCGAGGCCAAAATAGCGTCGCGTATCCGCTTCTGCTCGGAAGCGGGCACGCTCGATGGGAAATCTTTCACGGGCTTGGCAAACGGGCTGCTCTCGCCGGTCTTGCCCGCGATGTCGTCTGCCTCCGCAGCGACCTTCTCCAGAAGATAGCGCGGAGGCATCAGGCCATCGCGCAGACCCTGGCGCATGTTGGCGGTCAGTTGATCGAAGGCATGCGGGATCTGATGCAGGCGCGCCAGATAGTTGTCGTAGTCAGCGACCGTGTTGAAGGAAGTCAACGCGACCAGGTCTGCCAGTTCGAGATGCATCCCCCCCATCTGGTTTACCGGCATCTCCCAGTTCTTGAACTGTGCCCCCTCTATCTGCTGCTGCAACTGGCGAATCATCAGTTCGCGGCTCAACGCGTCTTGCCGTGAAAAGCCCGCAGGATCGATGGCCCGGAAGCGCGTAAGAAATCTCTGTCTCTGGTCGGTATCGGCGCAGAAGAATTCCGGAGAGTTATCGCTTAGGCGATCATTGTAACGATGGTCTCCCAGCATAGTCGCCCACTCTGGGTTGGTGCGCAATTCGTATTGCCACTCCTCGTCGAACAACGAGACAAGCTGCTGGCGACGGCTGTCGACAGAGACTGCTGGCGACCCGCTGCTCTGTGCGGATGAAGATTGCAGGAACATCGAAGTTAACCCACAAACTAGAATCAACCAGGCGAGTGTCGGCTGAACGCAGAAAGTCATCACTAGTTCTTCTCCGCGGGAGAAAGGTCTCGTTTGGGTTGCTCCACAGAGGCTCAGGATCGGAAAGTCCTAAGTCGTCTTGTTATCCACTTTCCAGTAAACCGCATACCGCTCGTGAATCACCTTGTAGAGCGGCACCAGGGTTAGCGGTTGCGACTGTCCCACGCCGCTGAAGGTGAGGGACTGTTTCGCATCGGGCTCAATCCAGCTGGTAGGCTTACTCGAGTCTGCCACAATGTCGGCCACTTTCTTCTCGTCGCCCGGTTTGGGCTCATAGTCGCCATAGGTCATTTCTTTCGTGACCGCATCAAAGCGCCCCGCCAGCACGAGTGGCCCATACATCGCAGCCTGGATGCTCTGGTTATCCGGCATGCTCTCGATATGAAGCCCCATCGGCAAGCTGAGTTCGATCTTATCCCCAGTCTTCCACACGCGGTTCAGCGTGAGATAGCTGCTCGGGCTGGAGAACGCGGGTAGCGGAGCTCCGTTGATCTTCACGCCGCCACCCTGCGTCCAATAGGGAATGCGAAGATTGATCGCGAGCTGCATAGGGTTCTTCGCGACGATGGTAAGCGTCGTGCCTTGCTCTTCCGGGAAACGCGTCTCCTGCTTCACACGCAACCCTTTTTCCGGCCATTCCAGTTGTGAATCGACGTAGAGATTTACATAGAGCGAATCGTCATCGTGAAAATAAATGGTGTCGGTCAGCTTGGCATATTCTTCCGAGCCGGTTCCAGTGCAGCACCAGAAAGCGTCGAACGGCTTGCCGAACGTCTTCCAAGTGCCCGCAGCCAGAGGAAGGTAGTACATCATCGTGCCATCTTCAGGGTTAATGGTGCCCAGTCGGTGATTAAATAAAGTGCGCTCGTAATAGTCCATGAGACGAGCGTCGGGTGACCACCCGAATAGATGCCGCGTCAACTTCATCATGTTGTAGGCGCAGCAACACTCTGTGGTGTTGGTGCTGAGTTCGGTTGACAGCTTGCCGGGATCCGTGTTCCACGACTCGCCGTTACTCGTGCCGCCGGTGCAATATGAGCGCTCGCTGACCACTTCGTCCCAGAAGTATTCGGCAATATCGCGATAATGCCGGTCGCCGGTGAGTTCGTAATAGCGCGCCGCGGCGATTACCTGCGGAATATGCGTGTTCACATGCAGACCCTTCAATTCGTCGCGGTGGCCGGCGAGCGGGTCGAAGAACTGTTTTTTGTCGAAGCGCTGCGCAACCTGAAGATAGTAGCCCCTGCCCGTGACCGCGTACAGGTTCGAAAGCACCTCGCCCATGCCGCCATATTCCGTGCCCAGCACACGCTGCATATGTTCATAACTGAGTGAACCGGTGTAGCCGGCGGTCCACCCTGCCATTTTCTGAACTATTTCGAGAGCCTGCTCGTTGCCACAATAGACATACATGTCCAGCAGGCCCGCCATGATTTTGTGAACCGTATAGAACGGAGCCCATACTCTTTCGCGTTCGCGCAGGCGGTCGAAGTAATCAATGGGAAACGCACTGAGATAGCCGCTCTTCAGTGCGCTCTGGCACTTACCCAGCTCGGCGACGACGGTATTGGCGTTGTTCTTGAGCTCTTCGTCTCCTGAACTCGCGTACATCAGCGCGCAGGCAGAAAGGTAGTGTCCTCCAGCATAGTGACCGCGAAGTTCGCAGTCAGGCTTTTCCCACCCCCCAAGAGCTTCCGCGGAGGAAGGCAAGCCGGCATTGATCCGGAAGGTATGCAGGAGCCGGTCGGGCGGCAGCGAGCGCAGATATTGGCGGTCGGCCTCCATCGCAACCTTGCATGGTCCCTCTCCCAGTCTCACTTGCGCCATGGGGAAGGGGCGCACTCTCCACGGGACTTTCTCGCGACTGACGGACTTGCCGTCTTTCTGAGTTGTGTTCGCCACAGGGTCTTGCCCTGGAGACGCGATCAACGCTTTCGGAATGAGTGCCGAACCAGCCGCAGCCGCGACCGACGTCATGAAGTGCCTGCGAGAGAATTCCCCGAGTCGCATCATTATTGTGCCCTCCCGAACCGCAAATGCTTGACGGTGGATATTGTATACACTACGCTGAACTTTGGCGACCCTCCCCATGCTGCCTTTGAATCCAGGAGTTCTCTCCCAACTCAACTGCACGAGTGAAAAGCGCAGGATATACTTCGCGGGAGCCGCATTGCGGGCCCTACTTTCATGACCAGATTCTCCAGGGCAGGAGTGTTTCGAACTTGCGTCCTCCTTTTTTGTGGGGAACTTTTCGCAGCATCAACTCCTGCGCAGACGCCGTCAAAAGTTCTGGCCCTGGACGCCGCATCTTCCGCCGAACGCGGCATCACTCTTGCGCAGAAGGGAAGGTGCCGGGAAGCACTGCTCATCTTGAAAAAAGCTGGGGTCCAGCTTACCGACAAGCAGCTCAGATATCGCGCGGTCATGGCAACGGCTCGATGCGCAATGAGTCTTGACCAGACGCAGACCACCGTCGAGGCACTGCTTGTGCTGAACCGCGAATTTCCCCACGACCCCGACGTGCTCTACAGCACGACTCATTTCTACTCGGAACTCGCTTCCCGCGCGGCCCAGGAACTAGCCGCAACGGCGCCAACCTCGCATCAGGCAGAACAGCTGGAGGCCGAAGCCTTCGAATCGCAGCAGAACTGGGATAGGGCGATAGCGGAATACAAGAAGATTTTGGAGCAGGATCCCAAAGTGCCTGGCATTCACTATCGTCTGGGTCGGATATTTCTTTCGAAATCCCAGCCGGAAGTTGACAACGCCAAGGCAGAATTCGATGAAGAGTTGAAAATCGATGCAGACAATGCTTCGGCAGAATTCATGCTGGGCGAGATTGCCCGTCAAGCCGGACGGTGGGACGAGGCCGTCGGGCATTTTTCGCGAGCGTGCAAGCTCGATGAAGGATTCCAGGAGGGTTACCTGGCGCTCGGGATGTCACTCAATTCGGCAGGCAAGTTCTCCGAAGCAATTGCGCCGCTGCAAAGCTATATAAAGATGCAGCCGGGAGATCCAGCGGGCCACTACCAGCTGGCTACTGCCTACGCCCGCACCGGGCACAAGCCGGAAGCGGATCGAGAGATGGAGCTGCAACGAGAAATGTCAGAGAAAAATCCCCAGGGAGCGCAGGCACCGAAGTGAATAAGCAACGTCATCCGGAGGCCGAGTGAATGGCGCGAAGTCGAAGCGAGGAATGGAATCTGCTTTCCCGCCGCCGCTTCGTTCAAATGTTAAGCATGGCTGGAATCGGTAGCGGGCTCGTAAGCCCTGCTCGCTTGACGGCTTCCATTTTTCTGAATCAGCCACCATCTGCTGACTTCGAAGAGATTTCTGCTTCCGCCAGCGGCATCTCATGGGTTCATGTGAACGGACGTTCTCCCATGGCGCATTTGCCCGAGACAGTCGGAGCCGGCTGCGCATTTCTCGACTACGATAACGACGGCTGGATGGACATTTATCTGGTGAACAGCGGCCGCTGCGATTTCTACGAGCCCGCTCAGCCGCTGCGCAATGCACTCTATCGCAACAATCGCGACGGCACTTTTACCGACGTGACCCCGAAAGCCGGAGTGCCGGGCGACGCTTACGGCATGGGCGTTGCCGTTGGTGATTACGATGGCGACGGATTCCCCGACCTTTACGTCACGCAGTATCCGCACAGCATTCTTTACCACAATAACGGAGACGGCACGTTCATCGATGTGACTGCGAAAGCCGGCGTCGCCGCGCCCGGCTGGGCCACCAGCGCCGTGTGGTTCGACTACGACAACGACGGACGCCTCGATCTTTTTGTCTGTCATTTCGTGGACTACAGTAAGTCCAAGCTTAAGTTCTGTGGAGATAACCTGACTGGTGAACGTTTCTACTGCATTCCCACCATCTACGATCCCATGCCGTGCTCGCTCTTTCACAACAACGGCGACGGAACGTTTACGGATGTCAGCAAAGAATCCGGCATTTCGCAGTCTCTCGCCAAGGCGTGGGGCGTGGTCGCCGCGGACTTAAATAACGATGGCCGCATGGATCTTTATGTGACCAACGACACGGTTCCCAACTTCCTGTTCGCCAACCGAGGCAGAGGAAAGTTTGAAGAAATAGGGTTGCTCGCGGGCGTTGGAGTAAATGTTTTCGGCAAACCGCGTTCGGGCATGGGAGTCGATGCAGCAGACTACGATCAGGACGGCTGGATCGATCTGTTCGAAGCTAACGTTGATCACGAAATGTACTCGCTCTATCACAACGACAAAAACGAAGCCTTTAGCGACATGGCCCTCCCGACCGGCATTGGCGCGGCCACTCGCACGCTGAGCGGATGGGGGCTAAAATTCTTCGATTACGACAACGATGGCGATCTCGATCTCCTTCTCTGCAACGGTCATCCCGACGACTCGGTCGACAAGAGAGTCGAAGGCGTGAAATTTCTTGAGCCGATGCTGCTTTTTCGCAATACCGGGAAAAGTTTTGAGAACGTCAGCCAGCGCAGTGGCCCCATTTTTTCCAAGCCTCTTTCTGGACGCGGCCTTGCCCTGGGCGACTTCGACAATGATGGCTCGGTAGACGTCCTCGTAACCCAAAACAACGCGGCACCCGTTCTCCTCCGCAATAACGTCGGCCGCCAAAACCATTGGTTGGGGTTGCGACTGGTGGGCACGAAGGCGAACATTGATGCCATAGGTGCGAAGGTCAGTTATCAATCTGGCGATTTAAAACGCCATCAGTTCAAAGTAGGCGGAGGCAGCTATCTTTCTTCGCACGATCCGCGCATGGTGCTGGGAATTGGAAAGAGATCTAAAATCGACTGGCTGGAAATACAGTGGCCCCAGCCAAGTGGAAAGACCGAACGCTTTACCGAACTGCCGATTGATCGCTATATCACCATCGTCGAAGGACAGGGCAAATGGAAGTAGCCAGCAGTTCCTGCGGGCAGTCTTCTGCGAAGAGCGGCCGCCGGGAGCAGCATTCAGCATCTGGTTTCTGGAGCGTCGCGCTCTCTGCGGCGCTCATGTTCGCTGTCGTTCAATGTGTACAAACCAGAGCGCAGGCCGCGCCCTTGAAGGCGCAATCCCCAGGCGCACAAAATCAGTCAGGTCCAGCGCAGGCGAGCGAGTCCGGCCATCCGTCGGATCAGGACGCCGATGCGGAACTTCAAACCGGGACTACTCTTACCCGCAAAGGTTCTTTTCGCGAGGCGATCCCACACTTACTAGCAGCGCTGCGCGAAAGTTCCCACCCATTCGCCGCGAACTTCAACCTCGCCCTCTGCTATGTGGGAACAAATCAATTCAAGAAGGCAATTCAGATCCTGAACGATTTGCAAATTAGCGGCCGCGACAGCGTCGACGTTGAGAACTTGCTGACGCAGGCCTACATCGGAAACTCGCAACCCCAAGAGGCGCTTGCCTCTTTGCAGAAAGCCGCAATCTTGTCACCGCGGAACGAAAAGCTTTTTTCATTCATCGCGGATGCATGTACCGACAATAAAGATTATCGTCTTGGCCTCAAGGTCGTGGAAATCGGACTCCGCGATCTACCGCAATCGGCGCGACTCCACTACGAACGAGCCATGTTTCTCACGCAACTCGACCAGTTTGACCAGGCTAAGCCAGAGTTTGATTTGGCGGCGAAGCTTACTCCCGGAAGCGAGATCGGCTATTTGGCGCAGGCTTACGAAGAGCTATTCGAAGGAAACACCCCCGATGCAATCCGAACCGCGCGTGAAGGCGTTGGCAAGGGTTATGAGAGTCACGCCTTGCTAACCGTGCTCGGCGAAGCTTTGATTCGCTCCGGCATCAGTCCAGGGCAGCCCGAGTTCACCGAGGCACAAACGGCTCTGGAGAAGGCAGTCGCCGGCCAGCCGAACGACCCGACTTCGCAGATTGCGCTGGGCAGTCTCTACCTCACCGCTGGCCGCCTGGGGGATGCGATTGCGCATCTGGAAATAGCACGCGAGTTCGAGACCGGCCAGCCCTCGGTTTACGCCAATCTCGCGAAGGCGTATCAGCGGCACGGAGACGCCAAACAGGCTGAGGACGCGCTCGCAGCTCTTGAGAGACTAAATCAGGAGCAAGCCCGCAGAATCCGCGCCGCTCCCGGCGATCGCAAAGCCGGTTATGCCGGCGGAGCCTTACCGGAAGAAACATCGGCAACGTCCCATCCCTAGCTCGAAATCTGTAAGCCGCGATCGCTCCGTCGATTCAAACTCACGCTCACCTGGCCATCACCCGCGGAAAAGCTCGCTCCACAATTCCGACGCCTTCTTTGATGGTGATGATCTGGTCGACTTTAAGGCTGGCCAGCTTGGTCACGCCTCCACTGGGCCAAAGAATCTCAACGGAGTTGACAGTCGAACGCTGTCCCAATCCAAAGTGCAGACGCGGATCCTGCGCAGATTGGTAGCTCATGCCACCTTTTCGCTGGTCGTAAAGAACGAGGTCTCCCGCCGACAATTTCACTCGAGCCCCAACGCCGTCTCGATTCGACTTCGTTCCAATCAGCAAGATCTCCAGCCAATGATTCGCATTCCCACCATCATTGCGCAGCAGTTGCGGTGCCTGACCATTGTTGTTCACCAGCATGTCGAGATCGCCATCATTGTCGAAGTCAGCGATGGCCGCCCCACGGCTCACCCGAGGTAGAAGAAAATCCGGCCCCAGTTGGTCACTGACGTTTTCAAAAATCCCACGCCCATTGTTGCGGAACATCAGCTTGGGTTCAGCGTACCGCGTGTCGGCGTGATAGCGCTCGATGTTGTCGAGAACATGTCCGTTGGCCATGAATAGGTCGCGTGCCCCATCGTTGTCATAGTCCATGAAGCGGATGCCGAACTCGCTCATGTGATAGGTCGCATAGCCAATCTTCGAGCGCATGGTTGCGTCATCGAATGTGTGGTCTCCCAGATTCTGATACAGCCGCGCGAGTTGCATGTCGAGGTGAGCCACGACCAGATCCATTCGCCCAGTGCCCGTCGTGTCGGCGGCGTCAGTGCCCATGCCGGCTTCAAACTGACCCTCAGAGCTAACGGCAACGCCAGCCGCATATCCGACTTCGCGGAAAGTTCCGTCACGGTTGTTATGAAACAGAAAATTCGGCATGTGGTCATTGGCAATAAAAATATCCTGCCAGCCGTCGTCGTCATAGTCGAAAGTGACCACGCCGAGGCCATTGCCTCCCTTCAATCCCACACCGGAAGACTTACTGACATCGGTGAACGTGCCATCGCCGTTATTGTGATACAGAGTCGGCGGCTGCCCATGGAAATCGTCCGGGTGACAGTAGCTTCGCATCCCCGGGCCGTTGTCGCCGCAGTAGAAATTGCGCTCCGGTGACCAGTCGACGTAGTTGGCGATCACCAGATCGAGCCGGCCATCGTTGTCATAGTCGAACCACGCCGCACTCGATGCCCAGCGTCCTGAATTTTCCACGCCCGCCCGCGCGGTCACGTCAGTGAAAGTGCCATCCCCGCTGTTGTGGTAAAGGACGCATCGACCGTAACCCAGCACAAACAAGTCTGGGAATCCATCGTTGTCGTAGTCACCCACAGCCACACCCATGCCGAACAAACCTTCGGCGCCGACGCCCGCTTTGCCGGTGATCTCGCTGAAGGTGCCATCTCCGTTATTCCGGTAGAGCGCGCTTCGCAAGGGACGACTCGGGTTGTACACATGAGTGGCCGCTCCGTTCACCAGGTAGAGGTCCAGCAGTCCATCCTGATCGTAGTCAATCCAGCCACAACCAGAACCCATGGTCTCGATCAAATATTTTTCAGGCGAAGCGGCGTTGTCATGCTGGAATCCTATCCCCGCTTCCCGAGCGACATCGGTGAAGGTGAGTGACCTCGCCGGTTCCGACGCGGACCAAGCCAGCGGTTTCACACCGAGTCCCAACCCGATGGCCCCCATGCCCTTGAGCAGGTTCCGTCTCGAAATGTGAGACTGCGCCTTCACGGTAAACGATTCCTCTGAAAATTCTCGTCAGGTTGTAGGGTACCGCAACTGCCAGAAGCCGAGCGTGCAGGGAACGGTTGGTGCAGCACCTGATTTGGCCGTTTTCGTCAGAACACCTTGTTCCAGACAGTCTCGAGTCTCCAAGACTCTGAAAACGGTCGAGTCGAGTCCCACCCTGAGAAATGTGGTTGACAAACGGATCGAATAAAGTATACAAAATCCCACCATGGGTAAACGTTTCCTTGCTCGCGAGGTCCACTTTCGCAATGCCTTGGCCAAAACGACGAATTCTCGGACGATTCCCGCGACGCACTTGCCTCACCTTGCACCTGCAACCCTAGCTGTGCTCTTGGCTAGTGTGTGATGGAGGACTTTATATGGTTTCCAAGTCTTTAAGTCGGGTGTCCAGTGGAGCGCAAGCCGCTCTCTTGACGTTGCTCGCGCTGTGCCTCGCTCCCTCGCTGTGGGCCCAGCACGGTTCCGAAGGAACCGTAACCGTGACCGTGGTCGATCCGAGCGGAAGCATGGTGCAGGGCGCGGAGCTTGAACTTCTGGACGTGGTCACCAACGACCTCCGCAAGGGTGAGACCCAGGATAAAGGCACGTATACGTTCGTGAACCTCTCCCTTGGAAAGTACAAGCTCACGGTGTCAAGGACTGGCTTCCAGAAAGAAGTGTTCACCGATGTAGTGGTGCAGGCGGCCCAGACGACAGACATTTCCGCCACGCTCAAAGTCGGCGTGACCAGCGAAACCGTAGAGGTCAGAGGAGGGACCGCGCCCTTAGTCGAAACCACGACCAATGCGATCGGGGCAACCATTGATCTAAAGGCAATTGAAGACCTGCCTCTCCAGAACCGCGATCTGACGGCTCTCTCCGAGTTGGTCCCAGGGTATAACGGAACTTGGGATGGACTTCCCTCCATTGCCCAGGGAAATAACATCGACGGCGTAATCGGCAGCCCGAGCCGCATGAAGTTCGGGGGAAATTCTCAGGCCATCGTCTCGCCGCGCATCGAAGCCATCGAAGAGATGACGGTGCAAACCGAACAGCTCAACCTGGACCAGGGGTATGGCCAGGCCAACATGCAGCTCAATTTCGTTACGCGGCGCGGCAGCAACGCATTTCACGGACGCCTTTACGATGACTTCCAGAATGACGGGCTCAATGCCAACAGCTGGTTGAACGACACCAATACTTACTTGAACCCGGCGAATCCACAGCGCAAGAATCTGTTCCACAAAAATGATTTTGGAGTCAGCGTTGGCGGCCCCATTATCAAGGACAAATTGTTTATCTTCGGCAGCTACGCGGAATTGAAGATCCCGGGAGCTTACAGCACCTCGAACAGTCTGTTCACTCAGGCCGCACAAGCAGGGAACTTCACCTACGGCAACCAAACCGTGAATCTTTTCACGATAGCCCAGAACTACAACACCGCACACGGTACGAACCTTCCCACTGCGGTTCTGGATTGCACTGGACTATCCAACACCGCGCCCGCCAATTGCCCAGGCGGCTCAGCGGGTGTGTTGGCGGCTGCCAACGCCTCGATTTCTTCTGGAACTCTGACTCCAAGCGGAACCGGCGATCCCAATCTCAACCAGATCAATTGGCAAGTGAATAACCCTCAGGTGAGTTACTTTCCGGCCATCCGCGGGGACTTCAACGCCTCGGAAAAAATGCGGTTGAACCTGGCATGGAATATGACCAAAGACAACTTCCCGGGCGCAAATCCGCCCGACTTCCCAGGCTCAGCCTGGGCCAAGACCGGAGCTGGCAACCGAGACAAGAGCTATACCCTCGGACTAGGATTTACGTGGACGCTATCGCAGACGCTAGTCAACGAGTTCCGCGGCGGCTTCCTGTACAACGTCAGTGTGGGCGCCTATAACGCGCCCGGCCTCAGTCTTGCCAACCCGCAGTTGGGCTGGAACTATCCCAGCGCCCCTTATCCGCAAGGCGCCCAGATGTCAGGGACGATCTTCTACTCCGGCATTAACACGGAATACCCAGTGTTCAGCGCCTCCGACACGATGACCTGGCAGCACGGCGCGCACACCATGAACTATGGTTTCTCGTGGTGGCGTGAACAGAATCACTATTACAATCCTGCAGCAGGATACCCCGTCGCCAACTTCGGTCTCGCCAACGGAGACCCGGCCTTGACGGCCATTAGTACCGCACTCGCGAGCTTAAGTCAGGGCCAGCAAGTGGAGGCCGAACAACTGTATGCCATCCTGGCCGGGCGGATCTCAAGTGTAAGCGGAGGCGGAGGGGGCTATCCCTTTGTAACATCGGCCAATAACTATGTGCAGACGGTCGGACGGTACAACCTTGATGAGTTGATGTCGGCCGAGGGTCTCTTCTTCCAGGACTCCTGGCGCTTCCGGCCAAATTTGACCCTCAACTACGGGTTGCGTGTGGACTTTACCGGAGCCGACAAAGATCTGTCCAAGCTATACCATTCGGCCAGTCCAGCCGCGATTTTCGGTCCCTCTGGAATTAACAATCTTTTCAATCCCGGCGTCCTCACCTCAGATCCCAATGGTCTGAATCCGATGCTTACGCAGAACCCCAACCCTTACAACTCATGGAACGGGGCGCTCGAGCCAGCATTCGGCTTTGCCTGGAATCCGAAAGGCGAAGGTTTTCTGGGCAAGTTAATGGGCAGCAGCCAGACCGTGATTCGCGGTGGCTTCTCGCTGCGAAAGATTACTGAGCCTCAGCAATATGTCTGGAACCAGGCTTCGGACTATGGTTCCTTCTACTACCAGTCGTTCTTCCTCAATGCGAACGGGAGTGGTGGGCAAGGTACTTTCAACCCCGGAGCTTTGTCGATCAGCGACTTCAATCCCACCGCCGCTGTCAGCACACCAACACAGGGCTTTACCGGCTACACCTATGGCCTTTCGCCGAAGGCCTTCTTGGCCAGCGAAGCGGCATCGGATTTCACGTTTTTCGGTGGCAGCCCCGGGCTGAACGGCCTGAACCCCAAGATCCAGCAGCCCTACACCGAGTCGTGGAACTTTGGCGTGCAGCGGCAACTCGGAGCAAGCCGTGCGCTTGAGGTGCGCTACGTCGGCAGTCTCTCCCAGCGCCAGTGGCTCAACATAAATCCAGACGAAATCAACATCTTCGGCACCACGTCCCAATTCCCAAACAGCTTCCTGACTCAATTCAAGAATGCACAAGCAAACCTGGCAGCCAACAACGCCAGCGGCAACCCCAACTACCAGGGATCATTTGCCTATCACGCGCTGGCCGGACAAACGGCAACGCCCATATTCGATGACGCTTTTGTCGGAGCCGGTGAGTTCAGCCCCCCTTGTGCCGACGGTAGCGCCTCCGATTATTGCGTCGGCAATTACGTCTTCGATCTGCAGACGGGACAGGCCGGAGCGATGGCTAGCGCTTTGGCCAGTGTCAACGGGCCCGTGCCTTATTTATGCAATCTCGTGGGCAGCTCGTTTCTCCCCTGCGCCAACAATGTAGCGCAGGGTACCTACAACACAGCCGGCGCGGGATATCCCATTAACTATTTCCAGGCCAATCCTTATGCGCAGAACATTGGCTCGAGCTACACCGTGGCTGAAGGGTACTCAAATTACAACGCATTGCAGGTTGATCTCCGCCAGCGAGCCTGGCATGGTCTGCAGTTCGACGCCAACTACACCTGGAGCCATACTCTCGGCGTTGCTACCCAGAATAACTGGCAAGGCCAAGGCGCGGTCTTCAGCCTGCGCAACATGCGCTTAAGCTACGGGCCCACGCTCTTCGACCTTCGTCACGTGGTGCATATCAACGGAACCTACGATCTGCCCTTCGGCAGAGGTAAGCAGTTTGCCGGCAACAGCGGCGGCGCCGTCAATAGTTTGATCGGTGGTTGGACTCTGGGAACAATCTTCACCTTCCAGACCGGAGCGCCGTTCCTGGTGTTGGGAGGCACGAGCCCGTTCAACGACTATGGCGATGGTGGCGTGACGCTGAATGGGGTTACAGCGTCACAACTACAAAAGTCCATCGGCAAGTACCCAATTGCGGGAACGAACACCGTTGCCTTCATCAATCCCAAGTACCTACCCTCCTCGGGCGGTTCCTATATTAGCGCCAATGCAACGCCAGGCACGTTCGGCCAACGCGTATGGCTGCACGGGCCGCATGCCACCTATGACGACGTCTCTATCACCAAGCACTTTCCAATCACAGAGACACTTCATTTCAGCTTACAAGGCGAGTTTCTAAACGCCTTCAATCATCCGGTGTTTGGGACGGCGGCAACGAATGGGGGTGAGTATGCTAACTATAACGCCCTGCAAAACTCCGAGTTCGGACTCAGCAGCAATACTCTCAACAATGCGCGCGCAATCGAGTTGCGAGCGAATTTCGAATTCTGAGAATCGCTTGACTGCTCATTGAGATCAAGATGCATTCGCCGTGTGCGACGACAATCGTCGCCTCGGCGAATGCATTTTTAGTTCTCGGTCTTGCGGAAACCAAAATGATGAGATCGACTCGTCGTCCAGGTTGTATCGCGATTGTCTGCACGCTTCTTGTGTCGCTTGCGGCGCGGGCGCAAGGCACACTCGAAGACTACCAACGCGCCGAGCAGTTTCTCCCCGGCAACGTGCGCCATCGGGTTTATGTCGCGGATGTCGCGCCCCACTGGATCGAGAAGACCAACCGCTTCTGGTATCGCAAAGCCGGAATGAAGCAGACCGAATTCATTCTGGTCGATGCCGAGCAAAACACCAGCGGCCCTGCCTTCGATCACTCGCGCCTGGCGGCGGCGCTTTCCCACGCAGCCAAGCAAGCCTACTCTCCGTCGACACTACCGTTTTCCGACATCGAGTTTGTGGCGAGCGGCAAGGCCCTGCGCTTCTCCGTCGAGAGCGCCCAATGGACTTGTTCGCTGGCCACCTACGAATGCCAGAAAGAGCCATCACATCCGGACACGCCCAACGAAGTGCTCTCACCGAACAAGCGCTGGGCCGCCTACGTCAAGGAATACAACCTATACCTAAGGGATGTTTCGACCGGCACAGTGCTGCAGTTGACCCACGATGGCACGGCGGGTTGGGACTACGCCACTCCGCTGCCCTCGTTACGCGTGATGGTCGATCAGGGAACCGAAGATGTCAAACAGCCAGCGGCAGTATTCTGGTCGCCCGATTCCTCGAAGCTCATTACCTACCGCATCGATTCCAGGAATTCGGGCCGCTTCACCAGTTTGCAGTTTGTCCCTCCCGACCAGCTCAGGCCGCGCGCATTCACCTATGTTTATCCCTTGCCGGGAGAAGTGCTGGCGAAGGCGGAGACCATCATCTTCGACATTCAGTCGGGCAAGCGTATCGATGTGCCATCGGCGGAGATCGAGCTCCCTTTTCAGGACGGTCCCGGCTTTGATTGGTTCCCCGACAGCAAGGCCTTCTACTACGACTACGATGTGCGCGGATACAAAGCAAGAGAACTGCGCGTAGTCGACGCCTCGACTGGAGAGCAGAAAGTCTTGGTCCGCGAGCAATCCGACTCGTACGTGGATCCCGGCGAAACGTTTTATCGCTTCGTCGAGGGCACGGGCGAAATTCTCTGGTCTTCAGAGCGTGACGGCTGGAATCACCTCTACATCTACAGCCAGAAAACCGGGCAGCTGGAGAACCAGATCACCCAAGGGCCGTGGGTTGTTCGCCAGATCGAGCACGTCGATGAAAAGAATCGCCGAGTCTATTTCCTGGCGAATGGGCGCGAGAAGGGCGAAGACCCTTGCCAGGCGCATCTTTACGCCGTGGGCCTTGATGGAAAAGGATTGCAGCTTCTCACCCCTGAGAATGCCGACCATTCCGTCAGCATTTCGCCCGACGGAACATTCTTCGTAGACAACTACTCGCGTCCAGACTTGCCCGCGCAGGCCGTGTTGCGCCGCACCAAAGATGGCTCCGAAGTCCGAGTCCTTGAGAAGACGGACGCGAGCGAATTGCTGAAAACAGGATGGAAGTTCGCCGAGCCTTTTCAAGGAAAAGCTGCGGACAGTACCACGGATATCTACGGTCTGATCTGGCGCCCCTCGAATTTCGATTCGGCGAAGAGATATCCGCTCGTTGAGTTTGCATATACCGGCCCGCAATCGTTCTTTGTCCCCAAGACCTTTGGCCGCACGTTAGGGCTGCAGTCGGTGGCCGAGCTCGGCTTTGTGGTCGTAATGGTCGACGGCCGCGGCACCGCCGGGCGCTCCCGCGCATTTCACCAGTTCTCCTATCGAAACCTTGGCGGAGCCTTCGAAGACCACGTGGCCCTGATCAAACAAATGGCCGCGCGTTATCCCTACATGGACGCCACCCGAGTCGGAATCTTCGGTACATCCGCGGGCGGCTACGGCGCAGCCCACGCCATGCTGGCTTTCCCCGAGTTCTACAAGGTCGGAGTCTCCACCTCCGGCGATCACGACGCCCGCCTCGACAAAGCGTGGTGGAATGAGGCCTACCAGGGCTACCCGGTGCTGGACGACTATGCCGCGCAGTCGAACGTGACCATGGCAGGCCGTCTGCAAGGGCATCTACTGCTGGAGCATGGCGACATCGACGACAACGTTCATCCCGTCGAGACGATTCGTTTCGTCGACGCTCTGATGAAAGCCAATAAAAACTTCGACATGCTGTTCGTGCCCAACATGTTTCACGGCGAGAGCGGCGAGCATGCTCTGTATCTGGTGCGGCGACGCTGGGATTATTTCGTCCAATACCTGCTCGGCGTGACGCCGCCAGCCAACTTTGAGATCAAAGAAGACCGAGATGCTCTGGGCAACGGCAGGCGTCGCAGGCGCTAGAGTAGCAGCAACACAAATCTAATCCCGACACGAGCGAGGACACGCATGCGGCGGCGCGACTTTCTGCAAGGTATGGCCACCAGTGCCGTCGGTTTTGAGCTTCTTGCCCGCGGTTCCCAGGCGCCCACGCAACCGAGCGCCGCGAATGCTCGCAGCCGGGACAGGAAGACGACCGCACACGTCTCAGTTGAAGGCTACACTCTGCTCGCTGAATTCAAGGTCGGCGCCGACTCATGGAAGGTCTATGAGGATCTGAGGACGCGCGAGGGACCGCTCGTATTCCTTTCCTCAGCTGGCAAAACGTCGGGCGAAACGCGCGTGCTCACGAAAAGCGCTGAAGCCTCCATGCCTGAAGGCAACCCTTACTTGGGCCTGGCTCTCAAGGACATTGCTCTCTCATCTCCCGACCTTCTGGCCGATCGTCTTCTTCAAGATGGCGACCCCGACCCGGAGAAGGTGAGGTCCGCAGCGCCGCCGATGGCATCGGCTGACAAGAATCCGCGGCGCTGGACAACGTTTGTCGGCACCAAAGAAGCTTACGACGTCACTCCGGTCTACCGCAGTGGCAGCACCCGGACCTATCACCCGATCCAATATTCGCCCGAGCTGCGCGACGCTTTGAAGAATGGGCGTCTTTATGACGGATTAGTGGGTGGATGGATGCCGGCCGTCCGCAAGCTGATTCCTGTCTCCGATAATGTTTACTGGGAAGTAATCATATTCGGTGACGTAGGGGCGAACAAAAACAAATACATCGTCCACACCTGGCACCGCACCGCGCAGATCGAAAATGGCAAGATTTCCAAGGTCGTGTATGGCCACAGCTATCCTGCGTACCCACCCGGCCGCGAAGATCCACAGCCTGAAGAGTTTTATCGCGCGCTGCTGGCGTTTGCCGAATATTGGGACGAACAATTACGCGACTTCGCGCCGGCTTCACTTCCGCAAAATGTCTGGATTGACATGTCGAAACACTCGTTCGCGAAAGAGCTGATGACCCGGCCCGGCGGCATATATCCCAAGTATGGCGCCGTCGATCGCGACTACGCCGGCTCGGAATACGATGGGTTCCAGGACATCTTTACCAGCGCAATCTATACCAATATGGAGTGGGGCAGGCTTGAGACGGCGCGGCTTTTCATCGATAACTATTTCACCGAGTATGTCGATGCCAAAGGAATGGTCGACATGCGCGGTCCCGAGACCGCGCAGTTTGGCATGACTCTCTCGCTGCTGGCGCGCTATTTCAGCTATACGCGCGATAGCGCGTTGATATTAAAACACCGTGAGAAGATCGAGGCCACGGCACTCCTGCTTACTGATATGCACGACGAGAGCCTCAAGCTGCCGAATGAGAATCCTGGGTATGGATTGATTCGCGGCTGGAGCGAATCGGACTCGTGCCTGGGCGAGAATCCGTCGCTCTACTGGCAACCCTACTACGCAAACAGCGCATTTGCGGCGCGCGGCTTCAAAGACATTGCGCGAGCCTGGATCGATTTGGCGCGCACCCACCCTTCGCCGGGAATTGAAACCCTGGCGCGTGGCTGGCTCCAGCGCAGCCAAGTGCTACAGCAAAGGACCATCGAAAGCATCGAGAAGAATATCCAGAGCGATAAGACGCCGCCCTACATCGGGTTATTTCCCGGCACGACCCTGACTTTTCGCGAGTCTCTAGAGAAGGAGCGACCCAGCCCGCAGCAGTGGCCGCATCGTCCTTATGCGGAATTGCTTCAGGCAGACGTGTTGCCGCCGCGCTTATCGAATCTGGTAATCGACTGCATGAGGGCCCACGGGGCGACCACGCTCGGAGTCGTGGCCAACGTGGGCCGCGTCCACGACGATGGCCGCGAGATTCTGGGTTTCATCTCCTATGGCTACGCGCAGGCTCTACTGCGACTGGACCGCATCGAAGAATTTCTCCTATTTCTTTATTCCCATCGCTATCATGCCCACACCCGGGGAAGTTGGACAGCGGGCGAAGTAACCGGCATTACTGGCGATTCTGGAACCTACTGCGTGCCCGCGCAGCAGACCATACCGCTGCTAGTGCGCTGGATGTTGGTGTTGGAGGATTCCGACGAAGACAGACTGTACCTTGCAAAAGGCGTGCCGCGCGAGTGGCTCATTTCAGGAAAGGACATTCAGATTGAGAATGCTCCGACGCGCTGGGGTCGCGTGAGCTTCAGCCTGGCCGCGAAACCGAACTTGAAGTCGATCGTCGGGCAAGTGGAACTGACCGGAGAGAGCGTGCCAAAAGAACTGCACTTCAAGTTACGGCTTCCTCTACAAAGCGTGCTCCGGAGCGTCACCGTAAACGGCCAGCCCGCGTCTCTGGCAGGAGTTCACAAAGACACCGTCGTCATCGCTACGAACAACGAAAGGAGGTTCGAGGTAGTTGGCCAGTTGACCTGATTGCATCTAAAACGCGAGAGCCTGCGTAACTCGTTGTCGGCAGTCAACACAACGGTTCAACAACCTTTGAAACCATGAAAAGCTTGATGTTCATCATATTAGCTCTCGGCTATATAGCGCGGGCAGCCGCGGCCGATCCTATTTCATCGCCAACTCCTCCCATGGGATGGAACAGTTGGAACCATTTCGCCTGCAAGGTCACAGCCGACGATGTTCGATCGGCAGCCGATGCCATCGCCAGCAACGGCATGAAAGATGCCGGCTATGTCTACGTGAACATCGACGATTGCTGGGAAGGCGTCCGCGATGAGAAGGGACGAATTCAACCCAACCAGAAATTCGGCGACATGAAAGCACTGGTTGACTACGTTCACGCCAAGGGACTGAAGATTGGCATTTATTCTTCCCCTGGCCCCAAGACCTGCGCCGGATACGAAGGCAGCTACGGACATGAGGAGCAGGACGCGCAACAATACGCCGACTGGGGATTCGACTACCTGAAATATGACTGGTGCAGCGCCGAAAAAGTCTACCAGCGCAGCCAGATGCTAGAGGTCTATAAGAAAATGCACGACGCGCTGGAGCGTACCGGCAGGCCCATTGTTTTCAGCCTCTGCCAATACGGCTACGGTCGCGTGTGGAGGTGGGGCGCGGAGGTTGGCGGAAATCTGTGGCGTACCACTGAAGACATCAACGATCATTATGATCGCATGTCGGTCATCGGATTTGATCAGGACGGCTTGGAGCCGTTCGCCGGACCGGGACACTGGAACGATCCGGACATGCTGGAGGTTGGCAACGGCGGAATGAATCACGACGAGTACCTCACTCACATGAGTTTGTGGGCGCTCCTGGCTGCTCCGCTCCTGGCGGGCAACGATCTGTCGAAAATGACTCCAGAGACCCTCAGCATTCTAACCAACAAGGAAGTCATTGCCGTCGACCAGGACGCAAAGGGAGCGCAAGGCCGCAGAGTGGCCCGGGAAGGTCCGCTCGAAGTCTGGGCCAAACCACTTGCAGATGGCAGCATGGCGGTCGGTCTCTTCAACCGCGGCGAGTCTACCAACCCTATAACTTTAAGCTTTAAGGATGTCGGCGTCCAAGGCTCAGCGAAGCTCCGCGACCTGTGGCAGCATAAGGACCTCGGTGCGTTCAGTGGCAGCTACACCGAAGAAGTCCCGCGCCATGGCGCAGTCCTGGTTAGAGTCCAATGAGCCCGATCCAACCAATATCCAGACGGCAGTTCATCGCAGGCACAGCTGCAATGGCCGCATCGGTGCTGGTTCCCAAGCGCCTGCTCGCCGCTCCAACGTCAGCAACCCAGCAAGTCGTAGTCCACGCCGACACTGAAATCGGACTGGTGCGGCCAGAATTCCATGGCCACTTCATCGAACATCTGGGCTCGTGTGTGTATGGCGGGCTATGGGTTGGGCCAAACTCGCGGATTCCCAACATCAACGGATATCGAAAACAAGCCGTCGAATATCTAAAAGATTTAGGGGTTCCAGTTCTGCGCTGGCCGGGCGGCTGTTTTGCCGACGACTATCATTGGCGCGACGGCATTGGTCCAGCCGCCAAGCGCCCTAAACGCGTGAACATTCATTGGGGAAACTACATCGAGGACGGAAGCTTCGGCACGCATGAATTCATCGGACTATGCCGCCTGTTGAATGCTGAGCCTTACCTGGCGGGCAACGTTGGCAGCAGTACGCCGCACGAGTTGCGCGACTGGATCGAATACTGCAACTATCCGTCGGGCAGCACGCTTTCCGATGAGCGCGCGTCCAACGGTTCGCTGGAACCTTTTCGCGTACGCTACTGGGGCGTGGGAAACGAAAGTTGGGGATGCGGCGGCAATATGCGGCCCGAAGAATATGCACGCCTCTATCGCGACTTCGCCGTTTACTGCCGCGACTTCGGCGGCACGGAACTTTTCCTGGTGGCCAGCGGACCTTCCGGCAACGATTCGCACTGGTCGCGCGGGCTCATGGATGGCTTGGGCTGGGAGCGGCCGCAGGGGGTTTCCATGCACTACTACTCCGGCGGCGCCGATCATTCCACCAGCTTCACCGTCGATCACATGAATGAACAGCTAGCTTCGTACGCCAAGGTCGAAGAGTCCATTGTTCATCAGAGAGCGGTACTTGACAGCTATGAAAACGGCAAGAAGGTTGGATTGATCCTCGACGAGTGGGGAGTTTGGGACAACATTTCCGCAGAAGACGAGAAGCGCTACGGAAAACTTTGGCAGCAGAGCACGATGCGCAGCGCCGTGGCCGCCGGTCTCGGCCTCAACATCTTCAACCGCCAGGCCGACAAACTCTATATGTGCAACATCGCTCAAATGGTAAACGTATTGCAGTCGCTGCTGCTCACCGATGGCCCCGAAGGTGAGCACTGCGTTCGAACCACCACTTATCATGCGTTCTCGCTCTTCAAGGCGCACCGCTCCAAGACTGCGCTGCGAGTCGAGACCGAAGATTCTTCACCCTTGGGCGTCTCGGTCTCAGCTTCCAAGAGCGACAAGGAGCTGGTAGTGACGTTGGTAAATCCTAGCCACGACTCCGATTTGGCGGTCGAGTGCACGCTGAAGGGCAGCGTCGCAGATAGTGGCACCGCCCAGATTCTCCACGACGCGGACTGGAATGCCTGTAACAGCTTCGACAGTCCCGATCGTGTTATCCCCAAGCCGCACCCCATCAAAGTGAATGGGTCGAAGATCCAGCTCGACCTTCCACCACTGTCGGTCGCAACGGCAATCCTCTCAGTGCACTAGTCAGCTCATCAATTTTAGGATTTGGAATGGGCCGCGCCGTTGCCAGAATTGCTCTGTGCCTCGCTGCGTTTCCGTTCCAAGGCTTGCTTCAGCGACTCGCCGGCATACTGGATATGCTCGCGCAAAAGTTTGCAAGCTTGGACGATGTCGCGCTGACGGCAGAACTCCAAAATCTGATGATGCTCCTCGTTGGCGCGCTTCATCCCGTGGGTGAGGTAAAGCTGTAAGCGCGTGTATCGTTCGCCATTATTGTTGACGTTGCGGATTATGGCCATGAACCGCGGCTGATTGGCACGCGAGTAAAGAATCGAATGAAATTGCCAGTTCAATCGGCCCCACGCCGAAACGTGATCGTCGCGCCGCAGTTCATTTACGTACTTGCGCAGCACGGCGTCGGCTTCCGAGTAATCGTCTTTCGTCAAGTGTGGAATTGAAAGCTTCAAGACTTCTGGTTCGAGCAAGGCCCGAATCGAAAACAGCTCTTCGATATCATTCGGCGACAAGGCGGGCACAACCGCGCCCCGGTTCGGAACAATCGCAATGAGCCCTTCTGCGTCCAGTTGCCGCAGCGCTTCGCGAACCGGAATTCGGCTGACTTGGAATTGCGTCGCGATCGCATCCTGCCGGAGCTGCGCGCCCTCCGGGATCTCTCCCCGAATGATCTGGTCGCGTAACTTATCGGCAACCGCCGAAGTGAGCGACTGTCGCGGGATTGCGGAATCCGACGCCGTTTCTAGGTCCATATCCAGAGTGCCAAGTGAGTGCCGCGTCTAAAGTTTCAGTGCTGCTTCAAACGATCTTCGCTACCTAATATATCGCATGTTGTATCCAATTAGCTCTTCGCGCTTGTCGTCTCCCCATCAGCCTGAGCAGCCTTCGCGGCCCGTGTTCTTTCTGCCCAACCGATGATCAGATAAACCGGAATCCCCATCAGAACAATCAGCAATCCCGGCCACGTGGTCGCCGGGCGATATGCGAACAGTACCGCCAGAATGACGCTGGCGGCAACAATGTAAAAAGCGGGCACCACCGGATATCCAATCGTCCGGTAGGGTCGCAGCGCATCCGGCCGCTTGATGCGCAGGCGAAACACCCCGGCCACGGTCAGCACATAAAAGATCAGCGCGGCGGAAACTACATATTCAAGCAGGTTGCTGTAAAGGTTTCCCCACACCCGGTTCACGGGATCGTAGGTGCGAGGAAGCACCAGGAACGCAGCCCACAGGCCCTGCAGGCTCAACGAGGACGCAGGCACGTTGGCAGAATTGAGCTTGCCAGCGAAAGGGAAGAAGAGCCGCTGGCGAGCCATAGCATAGTAGACGCGCGCTCCCGTCAAGGTCAGAGCGTTGATGGTTCCGAAAGTTGACACCATGATGGCGGCCGCCATAAGCGAAGTTCCTATACCTGGGACGATCGCCTGCAACGTCGCTGTGCCCACTCGATCTGCCCCCGCATGCTGGATCGCCTCCAACGGCAGCGTGACCAGATACGCAACATTGGCCAGAAGATAGAGCACGATGACGAGAGTGGCGCCAATAACCATCGCCAGCGTGACATTGCGCTCCGGTCGCTTCACCTCGCCGGCCGCGAAGGCAATGTTGTGCCACGAATCGGCAGAGAACAGTGATCCGGTTTGGCTCAGGCAGATGGCGACGAACAGCCCGAACATGGTCGCCGCGGTAAGTCCGCCCCCCAGGGAATCGACGGCACCTATCCTCCACGGAGCCGCGAAGTTCGCACGGAGCGCCGCCGCATTGCGTCCGAAGAGAGTCCCCATGACAATCAGACCACCCAGAGCAGCGGTCTTGGCGACGGTAAATACATTCTGAATTAGCTTGCCGTAGCGCAGCCCTAGAGTATTGCTGAACGTCAACAGGCCAATCACGCCGATCGCAAGCAATTGGGCGGTCGAGAGAGAAAGTGCGTAATGGCTGGAAAACTGGATGGGAGCGACCAGATATCTGTCTTCTGAGATCAGCGGCCACAGCACGCCCGAAAAGCGGGCGAAGGCAACGGCTACCGCTGCGATCGTACCAGTCTCGATAACCGAGAATAAGGTCCAGCCATACAGAAAGCCCCACAACGGGGAATACGCCTCGCGCAGGTAAACGTACATCCCGCCGGCGTGCGGCATCATCGAGGAAAGTTCCCCGTAGCAAAGGGCTCCTGCGATAGTGAGGGCGCCAGCTGCGGCCCAGGCAACGAGCAGCCAGCCTGCGCTCCCGATATGACGGGCCATCTCCGCGGGAACAATGAAAATCCCCGACCCAATCATGGCGCCGACGACTACCATGACGGAATCGAATAGACTCAAACCTTGGGCGAATTCTCGCGGATTTGGGTTCTGATCCTCAGGTTTGGCGGTCAATTCTTGGGGCATTGGCAGGGATAGAGTTTGACGATTGCATATTGTATCCATAAAATACGACAGTGCCTATCTAATTAAGAGGAAGGCAGTATTCTTCTTTATTACTTGGCAGCTCTCTCGCGAACAGGACCCCGAACTACAGAAATGACAAGTCAAGAATGCCGTAAGGTGCAGGTCATCGATTCTCACACCGGAGGCGAGCCCACCCGCCTGGTAGTGACTGGTGGTCCCGATCTTGGGAGCGGTCCTCTGGCCGAGCGATTGGAACGTTTTCGCAATCAGCACGATCATTTCCGTTCTGCCATTGTGAACGAACCGCGAGGCTCAGACGTTATGGTCGGCGCGTTGCTTTGCTCGCCTCTCGATCCCACATGTGCCGCCGGCGTCATTTTTTTCAACAACGTCGGCTACCTGGGAATGTGCGGTCACGGCACCATCGGCCTGGTTGCGACGTTAGCCCACATGAAGCGGATCAACTCCGGCCAACACAAAATCGAGACGCCTGTCGGCACCGTAACTGCGGTTTTGCACGAAAGCGGTGAAGTCACGGTCAATAATGTCGCCAGCTATCGCAGCGCGGCCAACGTTGCCGTCGACGTTCCTGGATATGGCGAAGTTCACGGAGATGTGGCTTGGGGAGGGAACTGGTTCTTCCTGGTGCGCCATCACAGCATGGAATTGACCCTGCAGAATATTGACGAGCTCACCTCGTTCACCTGGGCGATCCGAAAATCCCTTCGTGATCACGGCATCGCGGGCTCCGACGGCAAAGAGATTGACCACGTCGAACTCTATGGCCCGTCTCAGCTTCCAGGAGTAGACAGCAAGAATTTCGTACTCTGTCCCGGGAAAGCTTATGACCGTTCTCCCTGCGGCACCGGGACGAGCGCGAAACTGGCGTGCCTTTACTCAGACAACAAAATCCGCGAAGGGCAGACCTGGAGACAGGAAAGCATTGTCGGCAGCCTCTTCGAAGGCAGCGTGACGGTGCACGATGGCAAGGTGTATCCCAGCATCAAGGGTTCAGCCTTCGTGAACGCAGAAGCCGAAATGGTGCTCGATCCTCGCGACCCATTGTGCATGGGCATTCGAGTATGAAGATTCGAGCATGAGCATTCGCGTATGAGCGGAGCGACCTATGACGTTGTCGTCGTCGGTACCGGCATTGTGGGTGCCGCGTGCGCCGATGAATTCGCGCGTGGCGGCCGGCGCGTCGTCATGATAGGCGGGGACATCGTCGGGAGCGGCGCAACCGCCGCCGGGATGGGCCACATCGTGGTCATGGACGATTCCGAAGCACAGTTCGCCCTGACGCGCTACTCGCAGCAGTTGTGGCAAACATTGAGAGCCGAACTGCCGGACGACGTCGAATACGAGCAGTGTGGCACGATCTGGGTGGCAGCCGACGAGGAAGAAATGGCCGAGGTCTTCCGCAAGCGAGATTACTACGGCAAGCGTGGAGTTCCGACGGAAGTGCTCGACGCCCAAGCTTTGCGTAGTCTGGAGCCGAACCTTCGCCCGGGAATGTCTGGCGGCCTCCTCGTTCCGGAGGATGGAGTGCTGTATCCGCCGTGTGCCGCGCTTTTTCTGGCGCAACGGGCACAGGCGCGCGGAGCAAAACTTCGCCTCGGCACCATGGTCGCACAGATTGGGAAAGGGCGAGTTCGTTTAGCAGACGGATCGGAGATCTCCGCAGAGATCATCGTAAATGCGGCCGGAGCTTCTGCCGTCGATCTCACGCCCGGACTTGAAATCAAAAAAAGAAAGGGCCATCTGGTCATCACCGATCGTTATCCCGGCTTCGTCAGGCATCAATTGGTGGAACTCGGATACTTGAAGAGCGCACACTCCATAAGCGGCGATTCGGTCGCATTCAATGTGCAGCCTCGCCGTACCGGCCAGATTCTTATCGGATCCTCGCGTCAATACGGTGCTGAATATAAAGAGGTCGACAACTCCATTCTGGCGCGGATGTTGCAACGCGCGCAGGAGTATATGCCAGGCCTGGCGCAAATGTCCGCCGTACGCACCTGGACGGGATTTCGCGCCGCCACGCCCGACAAACTTCCACTGATTGGGCCATGGGCAAAAGAAAAAGACAAATCCATATTCCTGGCGACCGGGCACGAGGGCTTGGGAATTACCACGTCGCTCGGAACCGCACGCATTCTTGTCGACCAGATCAACGGCACAACGCCAGAGATTCCAGTAGAGCCGTACCTGCCGTCCAGGATGGCGCGAACAAACGAGTACGCGCATGCTTAGCCAAGTGTCGGTCACCGTTAACGGAACGCCAGTCATCGTGCCCTCGGGCACGACAGTTGCAGTCGCGATGGCTCTTGCCGGACAAGTCTGCCGCACGTCCGTGAGCGGCGAGCCGCGCGGCCCGCTGTGTGGCATGGGAATTTGCTTCGAATGTCGCGTCGTCGTCGACGGCAACCCGCATGTTCGCAGCTGTCAGGTCGTGTGCCAGCAGGGCATGGAAGTAGAAACCGAAAAATAAGTCGATGAGCAGGGAAGCACATCACTTCGAAGTCCTCGTGATTGGTGGAGGCCCCGCGGGCATGGCGGCCGCGGCCTGCGCGGCGGAGTGTGGCCTCCGCGTCGGGCTCGTCGACGACAATCCCATTCTCGGCGGTCAGGTCTGGCGCTGCGAGTCGAGTAGTCCGGCGGAGAGCCACCAACAACAAAATAATCACCAAAATCCGGACGCCGCTAAATGGATTCAGCGGACGCGCCTTTCTGGAGTCACTGCTCTCTGTGGACTTCGCGTGGTTCACCAGCCCGAGGCCGGTGTCCTGATCGGCGAAAGTATCAACGGCCTCTCCGAGCTCAGATACGACAAGCTGGTGCTGGCAACCGGCGCGAGAGAACGATTCCTCCCGTTTCCGGGTTGGACGCTACCGAACGTTATGGGCGCCGGCGGACTGCAAGCGATGGTCAAGAGTGGCCTTCCGATTCGCGGCAAGGGTGTGGTCGTCGCTGGCACCGGCCCACTCTTGCTGGTGGTTGCAGCCTACCTCCGCAAGCATGGTGCTGAGATCCCGCTGATCTGTGAACAAGCATCCTGGGGAAGCCTGTCGACATTCGGCCTGGCGTTGCTTCGATGGCCGGCAAAGCTCGTCCAGGGTTTCCAGCTAAAGTTAAGTCTCGCCGGTGTTCCGTTCGCGGCGAACACCTGGGTGGTGGCCGCCAACGGCCAGCAGGCTCTCGAAAGTGTGGACATCTCCCGCGCTGGGAGAGTCGAGAATATCCCATGCGACTATCTCGCCTGCGGCTTTCATCTTGTTCCCAACATCGAATTGCCGTCGCTGTTGGGATGCGCAATCGACAACGGCTGCGTTCGGGTAGATGACTTTCAAAATACAACAGTCGCATCAGTTTTCTGCGCCGGTGAGCCGACCAGCGTCGGAGGTGTCGAACTGGCGATCATCGAAGGTCAGATTGCCGGCCTGGCGGCCGCCGGACGCGCGACCGAGGCGAGAGCATTCTTCGCTAAGCGCGAAAAGGCGCGCCGTTTTGCGCAACTGCTGGACTCCACCTTCCGCCTGCGCTCGGAGCTGAGGAACCTGCCCTTGCCCGAAACCATGGTTTGCCGATGCGAGGACGTTCCTTATTCGCGCCTGCAGCAGCACACATCGTGGCGTTCCGCCAAGTTGCACACGCGTTGTGGCATGGGCCCCTGCCAGGGGCGAGTCTGCGGTCCCGCAACAGAATTTCTTTTCAACTGGAATCCGGATTCGGTTCGGCCGCCAGTATTCCCCGCTCGCGTCGAAACCTTGGCGACCGTCAGCGAGCACTCAGACCTACAACACAGTGAAGTAATGGGAGGACATTGATGAACTGGAAGGGCGTGATCCCTGCAATCACTACCAGTTTTGCCGAAGATCTTCGCGTCGATCATAACTCCGTCACGAAACATTGCCGCTGGCTCCTCGACAACGGATGCTCAGGTATCGTTGCCCTGGGCTCGTTAGGAGAAGGCGCGACGCTGTCCTTCGACGAGAAGTTGCAGATTCTCCGCACCTGCGTCGCCGCAGTTCGCGGGCGCGGACCCGTTGTGGCTTCCATCTCGGCGCTCACCACTTCTGAAGCCGTGGCCATCGCGAAAGCCGCCGCTGATCTCGGCTGCGATGCCCTCATGGTGTTGCCGCCTTATGTCTATCAGGGCAATTGGCGGGAAATGAAAACCCACGTTGCCACGGTGTTCGAAGCCACCCCTCTATCCTGCATGCTCTACAACAATCCCGTCGCCTACGGAACCGATTTCCTCCCCGAACAGATCCGCGAACTGGCGGCGGAGCACGAAAATTTCGAAGCAGTTAAAGAGTCAAGCACTGACGCCAGACGCGTCTCTGCCATTCGCGCGTTGCTCGATCGCCGCCTGGAAATCTCAGTCGGCGTGGACGACGCGGTGCTCGAGGCGATCGGAGTCGGAGCGACCGGTTGGATCGCCGGCTTGGCCAACGCTCTGCCACGCGAGTCAGTGGAGCTATTCAATTCCGCCATTCATGCAGAGAACGGCAAGGCCTTCGAGTTATACCGCTGGTTCTTGCCGCTCTTGCGCATGGACACCGTGCCAAACTTCGTTCAGCTCATCAAGCTGGTGCAAGCCGAAGTGGGAATGGGAAATTCCCGTGTGCGTCCGCCACGCTTGGAATTGGTCGGCGACGAGTTGGAACGGAACCTCAAAATTATTCGCAGCGCTTTGTCTTCACAACCGGTGCCCACAGCCAGCTTTGCCTTGCCCAGCAGAAAGTAATTTCAGGAAAATGACAAAAATTGCAGGTCGGTCGCTTATAGGTTTTCGAGAGGGTAGCGGTTCGGGAGCACTGCTCTACGCCTCGAATCCAACCACGGGCAAACGTCTGGAGCCAGGATTCATACCCGCGACGAACGAAGAAGTGGACCTTGCCGTTCGCTTGGCCTCGGATGCCTTTGCCGCTTACAGCCACACAACCGGACGCGACCGCGGCGCATTCCTGCGTTCCATCGCTGCGAAAATCGAATCCATTTCTGCGCAGATAGTCGCTCGCGCGGGCCAAGAGACCGCTTTGCCGCAGGCGCGCTTGCAGGGCGAGACTGCCCGTACTTGCGCTCAGCTTCGTCTGTTTGCAGAGGTTGCCGAGGAAGGCTCATGGGTCGCCGCGCGCATCGACCGCGCCGACCCAGCCCGCAAGCCCGCTCCTAAACCGGATATCCGCTCCCTCTTGCGTCCGCTGGGCCCGGTCGTGGTATTCGGTGCAAGTAATTTTCCGCTGGCCTTTTCCGTCGCTGGTGGCGATACCGCCTCCGCGCTCGCCTCTGGAAATACCGTCATCGTAAAAGCGCATGCGGCGCATCCCGGTACCGGTGAACTGGTAGGCCGAATGGTGCAGGAAAGTGTTCGCGAGTGCGGTTTGCCCGAAGGCGTCTTCTCCCTTCTTTTCGGCAGTGGTGCCGAGATCGGCACTTCCTTGATGAAACACCCTCTGGTGAAAGCCGGCGGATTTACCGGCTCCCGCACCGCAGGAAGAATCCTGATGGACGTTGCCGCCTCGCGCCCCGAACCCATTCCGTTCTACGCGGAAATGAGCAGCACGAATCCTGTCTTTATTTTGCCAGGAGCCCTGCGAGAACGAGGTGACGCGATTGCGGCCGGCCTGCACACGTCGTTCACCATGGGAGCCGGACAGTTCTGCACGAAACCAGGAATGGTCTTTCTGCCGGCCGGAAAAGATGCAGACTCGTTCAAAGAGAAATTGGAGCAACTGGTCGCCGTATCGCCCCCTTTCCATCTGCTGACCAAAACCATTCATTCAGCGTACGACTCGGCGCTCGCGGAACGGAAGATCGATACGTCTGTCACTCTCGTCGCAGAAGCTAGCCCACCGGCAGACGCAGCTGGTTTTGCCGCCAACTCGGCGCTCTTCGAAACCGATGCAACCGCATTTCTAGGATCAGACTTGGCCGCCGAAATCTTCGGCCCAACAACGCTCCTGGTGCGACACGCGGTCCGAGATCAGCTCCTCGATATCGCGCGTTCCCTCGAAGGCCAACTCACCGCAACGATTCACGGCACGGAGCAGGACCTTCACGACTTCGCCGATCTCGTCGCGATCCTTGAGACCAAGGCGGGTCGACTCATTTTCAATGGCTTTCCTACCGGAGTCGAAGTGTGCCACGCTATGGTCCACGGAGGTCCTTATCCCTCCACCTCAGACGGCCGCTCCACATCGGTCGGAACCCGCGCAATTTTCAGATTCACCCGCCCCGTCTGCTATCAAAGTTTTCCTGACGAAGCATTGCCCGCAGAGTTGAAAGACTCCAATCCCTTGAGAATCCTGCGCATGGTAGACGGACAAAGCAACCGCCCATAACCTACTCTGCCGCAATCACTGAAGGTCACGCCCCCGGCGATGCCAAACGACCTTCGAGCGCAGCGCGAAAAATGCAACCTGGCCATCGTTCCGCTCATCTTGGAATACATAGGACGCTTTGCCCAACAAGATCGCGGGAGGGTCTCTATGAATGTTCTCCAATACGCCTCAAGGCACTCAGAGCCTCGTTTGGCCATGCGGATTTCTGCTTTTCTGGTTTCGCTAACCCTGCTGTTGGCGACTTGCCCTGAGCCTCTGGCCGCCTATCAAGACCAACAAGCCACGGAGCAGTCCCCCCCGTCGCAGTCCGAAGGACAGTCGGCGCCTCCGTATACGCAACAGACCCTCGAGCAATTGCAGCAGTTGGTCGCGCCGATCGCCTTGTATCCCGATTCACTCGTGGCGCAGATCCTGACCGCATCCACTTTCCCTGAGCAAGTTGTCGAAGCCGACCGCTGGGTGCAGGCGCATCCTGACCTGAAGGGAACTGATTTAGGTAACGCTGTAGACCCACAGACCTGGGACCCCAGCGTCAAAGCGCTCACGGCGTTCCCATCCGTCCTTGGAAATATGGACAAGAATCTTTCCTGGACGTCGTCTCTGGGCGACGCCTACTACAACCAGCAACAGGATGTAATGGATGCCGTACAAGTGATGCGCCGCAAAGCGCAAGACGCCGGCAATCTCAAGACCACGCCGCAACTGAAGGTCACTGACCAGGATTCGACGATTGACATTGAGCCCGCAGATCCCGAGGTAGTGTACGTTCCGGCGTATGATCCGTGGCTGATTTACGGATATCCCGTCCTCGCATGGCCCGGATGGTATCCCTACCCCGGAATCTGGTACGGCGGGCCCTACCTCTCATTCGGGGTCGGATTCGGAATCGGCTGGTTCGGTGGTTTTGGCTGGGGCTGGGGTCACTGGGGATTCGATTGGCATCACCACGCCGTGCTGTTTGACCACGGCAGATATTTCTCGCGCAGCACTACCTTTTATAACCGAGGCAATTTCTATCGCGGAGGACCGGGCCGCGGCAGAGCTTTCAATCATCCCGGTGCCGCCGCCCGGCCTTTCGAAGGGAACAACCGTGCCGCACGGGGATATGCTGCGCCGCGCGGCGAGAGCGGCGTCCGCTCGGGTGCCTTCAGCGGCATCCAGCGCGGCGGAGAGGCCCGCAGTTTCTCCTCGCGCGGAGCCGCCAGCTTCGGAGGCTTTCACGGTGGCGGCGGTTTTCATGGCGGCGGTGGTGGACGCCGGTAATTACGGTGGAGAAGTTTGTGTAACCTTGTCGAGAGAAACGGAGAGAAGGATATGCCGCGAACGAAGAACGTAGACAAATTTCCTGGAGCCCATCTTCGTAAAGCAAGTCTTCCAGCCAATCTATCTAAGTTTGCTGGGATCGCAATCCTTGTGACGCTCTGCTTTCCCATGTATTCGGTGGCGCAACACGCTGGCCAAAAGACATTTTCATCGGCGGAGGACGCGAGCAGCGCTCTGGCAACGGCGGCGCAGAGTAATGACGAGAAGGCCATGCTCGACATTCTCGGGCCAGATGGTAAACACATCGTTTCGTCCGGAGACGACGCCGAAGACGCCGAGAACCGCGCCCACTTCGTGCTGAAATATCAGGAGATGCACCGCCTCGTAAAAGAACCGGATGGAACCACGACTTTATACATCGGCGCAGAGAATTGGCCCACCCCGATACCGCTTGTGAACAAAAGTAATGCGTGGTTCTTCGACACCGAGGCGGGCAAGAAAGAAATTCTCTTCAGGCGAATTGGACGCAACGAAATGTCGACGATTCGAGTCTGTCAGGAACTTGTGGCCGCACAAAAAGAATACTCTGCGCAGCACGCCCAGTACGCCCAGAAAATCTATAGCGGTGAAGGGCAGCACGATGGCCTGTATTGGAAGTCTGCCGACAGCGAAGCCCAGAGTCCCGTTGGACCGCTCGTGGCAGCGGCTGTGAGCGAGGCTTCTGGCAACAATCGTGAAGCCCCTCCGACGCCGTATCGCGGCTACTACTACCACATTCTCACGCGCCAGGGAAAGAATGGTCCGGGCGGAGAAAAAAGTTACGTCGCCAGCGGAAAAATGACCGCCGGATTCGCCTTCGTGGCATATCCCGCGGAATACCGGTCCTCGGGAGTGATGACGTTCATCGTGAACGACGACGGAGTCGTATATCAAAAAGATCTCGGCAAAAAGACCGAAACGCTCGCCAAGGCCATGAAGGAATACAACCCAAACGCCAGCTGGCAAAAGGCTGAAGAGCAGCCTGAGGAAGCCGCCGACGGTCAAAAAACCAAGTAAGGATGAAGTTCATTTTGTAACGACGAAGTCCATTTGGTAACGATGAAGTTCGTTTTGTCATTCCGAACCGGGCTGAAAGCTCGGTGAGGAACCTGCTGTTCACCGGGCAGCCATCGCGTTCTTCGCGCGATGACAGCACACTGCAATGAGAGATTTCCAACTGCCACAAACTGCCGGTATTTTCTAGTCTCTCGCTCCCGCCGCGTACAATAATCTATTGCCCCGGCCAGCTGGTCTGGAAAGAGGAAAGAGAAAAAAGGAAAGAGGCTCGCATGAGCACAACGCACCAACCACGTCCACAGGTCGCTGCAGAAATTCCGGCCGTCCCGCTCACCACCGAAGGCTACAGCGTTCTGCACCAGATGATGCGCTTCCGCCGTCCCGCCTGGCGCGCCCTGCCCGAGGCCGAAAAATCAGCGATTGCGAAAGAAGCATCCGCCGCCCTCGCTGCCATGGAGAAGGGTGAGAAGGGCAACGAGAAGAACTCCGCCGGCCAGTCGGCGCTCTTTTCCCTCATCGGCCACAAAGGCGACCTCATGCTGATTCACTTCCGCGAGTCGTTCGCCGATCTGAATCAGGCTGAACTGAAACTCGCCAACCTGCGCCTCAGCGATTATCTCGAGTCCACCACGTCCTATCTCTCTATTATCGAACTTGGCCTCTACGAGTCCACGGTGAAGATGTACAAAGAGCTCGCCGATCAGGGCATCGAGCCGCATTCCGAACAATGGAAAACCGAGATCGCCAGCAAACTCGAACGTCACAAAGAAGCCATGCGCCCCCGTCTCTATCCCGAAATCCCTCCGCAGCGTTATGCCTGCTTCTATCCCATGGACCGCCGTCGCGGCGAAGACAAGAACTGGTACAAACTCCCCATCGAAGAGCGCGCCCGGCAGATGAACGACCATGGCATGATCGGCCGCCGCTATGCCGGAGAGGTCAAACAAATCATCAGCGGCTCGATCGGCTTCGACGACTGGGAGTGGGGCGTCGATCTGTTCGCCGAAGATCCACTGGTCTTCAAGAAGTTGATCTACGAAATGCGTTTCGACGAAGTCAGCGCCGTCTACGCCCTGTTTGGCCAGTTCTACGTAGGCGTAAGAGTCCCGGCATCGCACTTAGAACAATTGCTGAACGGAGAATTGCCGCGGACTTCCTAGTTTTAAGTTTGTCATTTTAGTTTTTGAATTTGTCGTTCCGAGGAGCAACGCGACGAGGAACCTGCTGTCCTCGCCACTATTTCAGGATCCGCCGATTCATGCGCGCCTGAAAGCGCAAGATGTGCAATGCACGCTAAGTCACTACACGAAAGAGGTCGGAACAAAAATGTCCACTCTCGGTCTAATCGAATACAAAGACGCCACTCCCGAAGTCCGCGCCATTTACGACGACATCATGGCGACCCGCAAGACCGACTGGATCAACAATTTCTGGAAGGCCATCGCCCACGATCCCGCCACGCTCAAACGCACCTGGGAAGACATCAAGCAGATCATGGCCCCCGGCGCGCTCGATCCGCTGACCAAAGAAATGATCTACGTCGCGGTCAGCGTAACCAACCAGTGCCACTACTGCATTGCGTCGCACACTGTCTCAGCCCAGAAAAAAGGCATGACCGACGCCATGTTCAAAGAATTGATGGCGGTGGTCGGCATGGCCAACGAAACCAACAAAATGGTCACGGGATATCAGGTCGAGATCGACCCGCAATTCAAGAAGTAACGCGGTAAGACACAGAAAACCTGTGGAAACCGCCGTGCTGCGGATGTTCGCGGCCTGTCACGAACTATTCCGCGGAAGCCAGGAGCAACGTGAAGACGAGACCAGCGTTCAGCGAGCAACTCGCGAACGAGAGCCACTTGGCACGCCTAAGCCCGAAAGGAAGGATGAATAAGGCGACGACAGCTGAAACGCCGCTGGCGATCATTCCATATTCGATCGCAACATTCGGCCACGACTCCCAGCGAGGTATAGCGGTTAGCCAAAGCGGGATGAGCGCACAGCATGAGACGGTGGCGAGAATCTGACCACCAAGGAGCGCTGGATCATCAATGAGATCCTCCAATATTGGCGCTCTGCTGCGTGCCCATTTTCTCCAAGCTAAGACCACAAGCATCCATGGTGTCGCCGACCAGGCGACAAAGAGCACTGCAAAAATCCAATCCCGCGCACCGTGCATAGGGCGGCTCCGATTTCAATCCTATTTTCTTCGGGGGATCATGCGAGCCTTCCACTCATGCGCCTTCATATCCACGCGCCGCCCGCGAAAACGCACGCCCTCGGCTTCCAACCGTAACCGCTGCTCGATGGCGGAGTCGCCGGTCAGCTTGATCTGCCCGCCGGCTCCGAGCACACGTTGCCAGGGTAATCCAAATCCACGCCGCAGGGTCGCCGCCACTTGCCGTGCGGCTCCGGGAAATCCCGCCGCCCGCGCCACTCCGCCGTAAGTCGAAACCTTCCCGCGCGGAATCGCCCGCACCGCCTGCTCAATCCGCAGCCGCATCACTCCAGCTGTGTCACTCTTCTTCTTTGTCATCCCAAAGACGAGCCGGGTGCCCCTCGATAAGAGCGAAGGCACTGTCAAGGACAAAGATTTCCTGGCGGTGCGATGAGCACCGCTTTTTTGCCAGAGAGGTTGAGGACCAAGACTCTGGAAATCTCACGCTAAATCACTC